>MDSW01216240.1_pt1 | contig 35895 bp, 18 predicted proteins | sample 811171 | NCBI WGS metagenome assembly MDSW01 (sample SAMN05326641, study PRJNA326480) | marine metagenome | isolation source: seawater | place: Atlantic Ocean: North West | collected 2012 | reverse complement strand
TTTGCCAAGCACTAGATCTTATTTTTAAACTTTCAATAGACTCTTGTATTTTTTCGTTAGAGGCATTTTTTGCATCTAGTTTTATCTTTTCTTCTTGCAACTCGTTTTTAGTTGCTTTCATTTGTTCTTTTAAAAGATCTGATTTTTCACTTAAGAGTGTTATACCAAGCAACTGTTCAATAATTTCTCTCTGTTCGCCTTGTTTAGTTGCAAGGAACGGTAAAGTGTAAGTGTTTAGTGCAATTATGTTTTTAAACATGGCATGGGTCATACCAAGCAATTTGTTTATTTCTTGCTGTGTTTCTTTGTTCTCACCTTGTGCTTCGTTACTCTCTGTATTCTGTTCTATTTCGTTTGCATAGAATCTAAACACTTGAGGTTTTCTACCTCTTTCAATAGTATATGTAATATTGTTTTTAACAAACGACACAGAAACCATCATGCCTTTTTCGTTAGTTTTGTTTACAAGATTATCTCTCCTGATACTTGTTAATGCTTCTCCGTAAAACACATATGATAGTGCGTTAATAATTGTAGTCTTACCAGTACCATTCCTAGCACCGGCATCGTCACCGCCTAGATCCATGTTTTCACCAATTACTAGAACAAGGCTTTTGTTATCAAAATTAATACCTTGTGCAGTATTACCTACACTCATGAAGTTTTTTACTGATAATGATTTAATGGTTAACATCTAAATTCCTATAAATTGCCATCAAGATGTTTTTATCATACGTTTCGGAATCAACACCTTCCAGTTGTTTTAAAACAATTTGATCTACTGAATCAAACTTTTGTACTTCAACAAGCGGTTGTTGTGCATTATCTACCTGTTCTGGTATTAGTTGTAATTCTCTTAAATTGTATTTGTCAATGAATGTTTCTCTAATAAAGTTTGCTTCTTCGTAACTTATTTTAATATCTAAACCAACTCTAACATACATATTTTTGTCTAGCAAATCGTCTGCATTTTTTAACAGTTCGCTTATTTTAATATGTCTGTACTTTGGACAATCAGGCCAATTAATATACTTAGGCTCACCACCCCACTCTAATACCATCATTCCTCTTTCATCATCTCCGGCATCTGCGTAGTTGTGAGGAAACGCATTACCCATATAAGTTACATTTTTCATTTGTTGTCTTTTATGAAAATGTCCTGAAAATACTTTTTCACATCCTGCGAAATGATCTGTTTTGATTGTACCAACATCGGGCATATCAATCATTGCATTCATTTTAAAGTATGGTAGTTCAAAGTGTCCAAACACATACTTCTTTTTCATTTTTGCAATTTTTTTCCATTCATCTCCCACGATCCATGGAATAATTGCAACGTCATCGTCTTCTATCCATTCGTTAACCATTACAATGTTTGGAATGTTTCTAATAAATTCCATAGAGTTAATTTCTCTTTTTTCTCTGTAGAATAAATCATGGTTACCCATCATTACATAAACTTTTTCAAATGCCGCACCTAAACGTTCCATGTTAGAAACAGTATAGTTCATAGTAGAAACGTTTGTGGCTGATCTGTGATGGTGCCAATCACCTAGGAATATACAAGTGTCACATCCTTCTGCTTTGGCTTGTTCAATAAACCAATAGATAAATGATTCGCAATCATCGTTGTGTACTCGAGAATTACCTTTTAGTCCGAAATGTATGTCCGTGAAACAGGCTACCTTTTTAAAAAAAGCCATATTACTTCTTACCTCTAGTACCCCAAGTCTTCATTACAGGAGGTTTAATATCTTCAGGTTTTATATCTTTGTATTTTAACATCTCGTGTTCGTCATCATGGAGTGTATCGGTAATTTTTTTATCGTCGTCCTCATCTCTCATTTTGTTTCTTTTTTCTTTTTTTAATTTTTTGTTTAGTTCTTTAATAGATGTCTTTGTTGCCATTCTTACTGCTCCATGCATACTTTTAACTTTCTTTTGATATGATTCAGTTGCTAACTCGTTTGCATTCTGTCTTGTAAATGATGGCTTCATGTGTTCTTGTTCTAACAAGTCGTCTCTAATGTTTTGATTTTTCTTTTCAATGTTTAAAATTCTTGTAAATGAATTTGTTATTGCCGCAGTATAGTATGCAAACGGATTCTCCGATTTTGATTCATCAAACTGTAAACCAATCTGTGATAATTGCATCAGTGCTTGTGATTGCATCTCGTCATTATAAGTGTAACCTCTCCAGTTTGCTCTTGTACCGTAACGTTCACACAATTTCATAAACATTCTTGCAAGTTCGTTTGTAATCTTTCCACCATCCAGTTTGAAGTTACCATTTGACATACCACCTTCCCAATGTGATTTTCCTACACAGTATAGTTTTCCTTTTTTGTCAATTTTATAATGTTGGTATGGAGGAAAGTTAACTTTAACGTGTCTGTCTGCCACGGACTTTGGATTTCTTTTTCTATCAGCATCTTCGGGTATATGATCAAATGTCATAACTCTAAATACTAAATCAGTCTTATCAATTTTTCTAGGCGAAACAGTAAAGTCAGTTAATTTGATTTTTTTCTGGCCATCTTCTTTTGCTTTTTCCCATGCTTCCTGTGTTAATTTTTTGGCCCTTGTTTTTTTAGCCATTGCAATGGATCTAATGTTAATTTTTTCTTTTGCAGGCACAATGACATCAAAAAACTCATCACCCTCGTCCACAAATGAACTATAGGTCATCTTGCTTTTGTGTATTTGTATTAGTAGGTCTCTGTTATTTAGGTACTTTACTCTTCTCATTTTTCCTTGCTTTTTGCTATTGCTGTTATAATTGTTGTAAAGTTGACCACAAACAGGTCTGTTAAAGTGTGCCGTAACGGGAATTAAATACGCCTAAAATTGTGCCTATAAATATAGTTAAAGTATACAATTATTAAATTGAAAACGCAACCGGAAAAATATGGCAGATATTGAAGATAAATTTAGTCCTGATAAAAAGACCCTAACAGAGGTGTTTAAAACCAGTGGGGGCAATATTTTTAGTAGAACACTAGGCCGTTTATTTGGCGCAGGTTTACCACCTGGTGGTGAAGGGCCAATGTCAGCAAACACAACAGCAAAATGGTCTAGAAGATCAAAGCAAACAGATTGGAGAGTCAAACTAACTCTACGTAAAGGAGAGGATATGTACAACTTCTTTTTCAATGGCGGCGGTAAAACTGAATCACAATCAAAATCAAATATTTTGGGACCATTGGCAGAAGAAGGCGGAATTATATTTCCATTAACACCTTCGGTTATTTTGCAACACAATGCAAATTATAATCCATTAGCAACAACTCATGCCAACTATCCATTTTACGCATATCAAAATTCTGAGCCTGCAAACATGACAATAGTTGCAGAATTTCCAGTACAGAATCAACAAGACGCATTGTATTGGGTGGCAACATTACACTTTTTAAGATCGGCAACAAAAATGTTTTTTGGCGGAGAAGAAGGTGATGCAAACAGAGGAAATCCTCCACCAATATGTACACTCAACGGATACGGAAATCATGTGTTTAAAAATATTCCTTGTGTTATCAGTACATTCACTTGTGAATTAAGAGAAGGAATAGATTATATTTCTACAAGTCAAATGGGAATGGGCGGAGCAATGAATTCAGGTGCAGACACAATGAATCCAAATGAAATGAGAACAATGGATCAAGATAGTGCTCTTCCTGAAACGTGGGCACCAACACAAAGTTTATTCACAATACAATTACAACCAGTATACTCTAGAGATACAATTAAGAAATTTAATATGAAAGATTTTATATCTGGTGATTTACAAAACAAAGACGGGGTAGGATTCATTTAATGGCAAAATATTCAAACACATCTCCGTATCTTAACACTGAACAAACAGATACACATTTAAGTATTTTCAATCCTAGACCTATAACAGGTGGTGCAGATGATATTCAGTATGAGATTGATAGAATATATGCATACAGACCAGACCTATTGGCATTTGACTTATATGGTACTCCAAGGTTATGGTGGGTGTTTGCTCAACGAAATCCAAATGAAATAGAAGATCCAATATACGACTTCAAACCAGGAACTGTAATAAGAATACCAAAATTAAGTAATTTGCAAAACGATCTAGGATTGTAAAATGGCAGATTTCACTTCCGCAGAAATTCAAGCATTTAAAAAAATGAACTACGACGAGAAGATGGCGTACTTCAAAGAACATAGAGTAAATTTATTTGCTTTAGATTTAGAAACAATAGTTGCATCTGACATAGCAGAAGCAACAACGTCAGATTCGGCATCCGGAGCCACAGTAGAAGAAAAACTTGAAAACAGCAACCTAAGTCATATTCATAAAAATTCTTACAAGAATAATAAAAGTTTACAGAACAAAACTGAAGAGTTTATACACGATATAGAATCTGAAACAGTCAAAGACGTAGATACATCAGAAGCAACAACGAATTCAAATTCTGTTGAATCTAAAAAAATGTATAGTAATAGATACCAACAAAGTGAAAGACAATTTACTCACACTAATGTATTACACCAATTTGCAAGTTACAATTACATTTGGACATTGTCAGGTTTAACCGAAGGCGACGTGAGATTTCCTGCTAACATAATAACTCAAACACCACACGATATTATTGCAAAATCAGGTGGTATAGGAACCGGCGGAAGTTTTAGTAACGAAAATTTTGTTAAATCAGAGCAAGGAGGAAGTATACACGAAAGTAGAGCCAACGCAGAAAGAGATGATGCAGTTAGGAAAAAATACGATCCGTATAGAAAGTTTTCTTCGGATATATTAAAAGACAACCATGATATCTATTTTGAAAGAGTAAATGTAGAAGGAATTCATGCACCCAACGAAGATAGAAAACTAATGAATTTTACCAAGATAGAGTTTGAGTTGTCAGAACCATTTGGTGTAACATTGTACGAAAAACTACGAGGAGCGGCTCTTAATTGTGGTTACATAGATCACATGGATGCACCATTTTTATTAACACTAGAATTTGTAGGTTATGATTCAAAAGGCAATGTAGTTAAAGGCGTTCAAGGGTTAACAAAAAAACAATATCCAATCAAACTAGTAAACTCAACAGTTGATATAAACCAAGGAGGTTCGAAGTATACTCTGACTGCTGTACCTTACACAGAGTTTGCAATGGTTAACAGATTTAACTACGTTAGAGGACCAATCGAAGTAACAGGAAGAAATATAGCAGAACAGTTTGAGTCCATAATAAACGGCATAGACAAAATACAAGATACTGAAATAACAAAAAAACAAAGAGAATTTAAAGACGAATACAGAATAACATACGATCCATATTTTGCAGGTCAAAAAGTAGAATCGTCTGGAGATCCCATGACTTTCTGGAATATTGGAAAATTTGATTTGCCGCCTATAGGATCAAAAAAAATTGATTATAAAAAGTTTGAAGGGGTTGATGTTGGATTACAGAATGCACTTATAAAAAATACTCCAGCAATCAAGGCTTTACAAATGAAAGATAATTCATCAATACCTGCAACACTTGAAGCCATAATGATGCGTACTGATGCATACAATGACATAGCAACAGACTTTGTAGAAAAGTATTGGAAAAAAACCATGGATGCATCACAAAGACCAGAATACAAAGGCGGTGTGCCTGGGTCGGCCGACAAAGCAGTTATGAAAGAGTATGTGCCGTGGTTTAAAATTATTACCAGTGTTTACACACATTCTGATTTAGATGGTATCAATAAGATGCATAGAAAAACAATACACTATCACATACAACCGTATCTTATACATATAGGAAATTTTGTCGCACCAGGTTTAACCGGTGCAGGTAAATGGGGGAAACTGGTTAAGAAAAAATACAATTATATCTATACAGGTCAAAATTTAGATGTACTAGATCTAAACATCAATTACAAGTATGCATTTTTTCAAGCAAGAATGTCTGATGCTAACACACTAGATCATGACAGTAAAGAAATTAAAGATTTTAATGACAAGAAAAAAGACAAAACAATAATAGGTAGAGATGGTGTATATGGAAATGAATTGTTTGGAGTTAGGAGTCATCCTGTGTCGTCGGGTTCAGTTAATAACGGAGAGTCTGATAGCGATAAAAAATCTGCAAAAACAAGAGAGTTCTATGATTATCTAACTAATCCTTTGGCAGATATGATAAAAATAACCATGAACATAATGGGTGATCCAGCATGGATAGGATCAGATCAATACTTACCGATGGCATATGAGCCAACATATGATATAAAAAATCCTGTTATGGTATCTAAAAAATGGGGAACCGTAAAAGGAAACACATGGAGCGAGGAAACAGGATCATTCTCTCTTGACGAAGCAGAGCCTTTATGCACACTTGATTTTAAATTTCCAACAGACTTTAATGAAAAATCAGGAAAATACAATTTTGCTGAATCAGGAAAAGATGTTAGGTTTTCGGGATTGTATAAAGTATATAAAGTAGACAGCAACTTTGAAGAAGGAAGATTTACACAAGACATTCACATGATAAGAATTAAAAACCAAGGTGGAGTAAATGCAACAGCATATCCTTCCATCGAACCTGAAATTCCTAAAGGTGATACGTCAAAGAAAACAAACGGTACGTTCTCATACAGTGAAAACGCACAATCAAGATGGCACCCTGATGGAAAAATGCACACAGTTGCAACACAGCCTCATGATCCTAGTTCAGATGATATCACTATTGAAGATGCAAAAATTATGATGAACACAGATCAATTCCAACACACAGTTTCAGAAGGTGTGAAACACACAGTAGAAACTAAAGGCAACAAGCACGATCCTTTGGTAAAACAAAAAACAGCACAGTACAACAACAAAAGAATTATGATTGATCCAAAAACAGGCAAACCATACGGTCATGTGTTAGGAGGATTATAAGCAGATGGCAAATATTCATTTAAGTGGAGATGTAGCAACTACTAAAGCACCAAAAAAAGAAGAGTCGTATACAAGTATAGATTCAGGCCCTTATGTTGCTATTGTAAAACAAAATTATGATCCAGAGAAAATGGGTAGGATTAAAGTTGTTATTCCTGCTCTATCAAAAACAACTGAACCGGCACAATCTGATCTAGTAACTTGTCAATATCTAACACCGTTCTATGGTGTAAAAAGTTTGAACGCAACTAACAAATCTGATCCTTACGATTATGCAAACACACAACACTCTTATGGTATGTGGGCAACTCCGCCAGACATAGATACTAGAGTACTTGTAATTTTTGCAGAAGGAAAAATTGATCAAGCATTTTGGATAGGATGTATTCAAGATGCATATGCAAATCACATGGTTCCTGGTATCGCGGCATCTGAACAAACTAAAACAAAAGATGTAAAAGGTCATCATTCAGCAGGATTATCAAAAGAAACTGTATATGGTACAAGTTCTGTGCCTGCAGGAGAAGTAAACAAAAGAGCATGGAACGTTAATGGCGGAAATTACGATAAGATTTCGAAACCCATACACCCGATTGCAGAAACATTAAGAAAGCAAGGACTGATACAAGATGATGTTAGAGGAACAACAACGTCATCAGCAAGAAGAGAATCTCCTAGCACAGTGTTTGGTATTAGTACACCAGGACCGTTAGACAGATCTCCGTCAGCAAAAAAATACAAGTTAGGTGCAATAGATAATCCACAAGACCAAGAAGTAAACAGATTACCCGGACATACATTTGTTATGGACGATGGTGATTACCAACAAGACAATCAACATATTAGATTAAGAACTTCAACAGGTCATCAAATACTATTACATGACACAGAAGGAGTAATTTATATTGGATCTGCTACAGGAGAATCTTGGGTACAATTAGCGGCCAACGGAGCAATTGACATATACGCAGGTGGTGGATTAAATGTACGTTCAACAAACAACATAAACTTTCATAGTGATGCAAATATTAATATGTTTGCCAAAGGACAAATTAAAATGAAAGCAAAAGATAAAATTGTTGTCGACGGAAGAGACATTCAGCAAATTGCAGACAATGATATAAAATTACACGCAGTTGGAGGGTCGCTATCAACTAAAGCACCAGCAGGCGCAATATTATCTTACGCAGGTACAGGTCAAGAACATCATTCCGGAGGACAGGTTCACCTTGCAGGTACACAGGTTCACCACAACACAATTACACCGAACGCAGAAGTTGTTAAAAATTTAGTAAGAACAGATTTATTATCTGAAGATCCAGCAGGAACAAATACATTGGTTACACCGATTGGTGATGTTAATTCTGCTAATAAAATTAAACCAAAACCTTTAAAATGGGAAGATGGCATCAACGAGTCTATGGACGGTATGAGAGTACCAACACACGAGCCATTTGCATATCATTATGGATTAACAAGAGGCATGAATACATTTGCAGGTGCGTCAGCAACAGACAATGATGTTGTAGCAAAATCTAAAAATCCTGATAATGCAGAAAGTATTGCACAATCAAACAGAACAAGTTCAAATGAAGTTATCAAAGCAGATCAAGTAAAAGCAGATTTGGAAGAAAAGATTAAATCTTTGAATTTAGAAAAATCAATTGATATAGAAAAAATTCAATCAGTTGCAGAATCATTTGCAAAAGATTATGCCAAAGTATTTGATCTAGCAAACGCAAAACCAGAGGCTCCAGGTCCATGGAATAATTTTGGAAAAGATATTAAACCAGTCGGTCCGTTTGATATCAATAAAATAAAATCGTCAGCAAATGAAATTTCGTCTATGTTTAAAGAATCTGTAGATTCGTTGGTTTCAGGTGATGCAACAAATATGTTCAAAGATAAAGTTTTTGTAAACACAGATGGATTGTTGAACGTAAAGGGTGATTTATCAAAACTAATCAAAACTAAAAATCTTCCGTTAGATGGAGATTTATCTAAATTAACAGAAGGTGCAAAAAGTATTGCCAATGTGTTAGGAGATTCCATAGTTAAAAATTCAGAAACCATAGTTTCACCACATCTAGAAGGCCCGATCACAAAAGAGTCAATCTCAGTTGATGTAAATAAGATAAAGAGTGTACACAAACATATAGTAGGAAATAAAGTGGTTGCAGTTACTGAAACTAATACAATAAAAGACAAACTGGGCAAAAATTTAGCATCAGTGAGCAAAAACATAGGAAAAATATTTGGGTTTGATACAGATATGTTTTCAAATATTGATACTAGTAGTACTGGTTCAAGTAGTGGATCTTATGATATTGATAAGTTATATAGTGACGATATGTATGCTGAATGGGGTGGCAAAGAAAACTTTAAAAAAGCACAAGACGAAGCATTAAAAAAAGCACAATCCGGCGAAGGTTGGGGTTGGCAGAAGAAAAAATAAAAAGGACAATGAATAATGGCTGACGAGAAAAACAACATACCTAAAAGAGGAAATGCATACAAAGGGTTTAGTTCACGTGCAGATAATTCTAACTTTAAATTGTATGATTTTGAGTTAATCAAACAAGATTTAATGAATAGATTGTCTGTGAGAAAAGGTGAACGAGTAGAAAATCCTGCTTTTGGTACTATTATATACGATGCCTTATTTGAGCCATTAACAGAAGCAACAAGACAATTAATTATTGATGACGTAACTGAGCAATTAAATGCAGATCAGCGTCTAGCAACTAATGAAATTATAGTAGAAGAATATGAGCACGGTATTGCAATTCAGGCGTCTTTGACATATGTTCCGTACAATATCACTGAAAAGTTGGTATTCAAATTCGACAGAGATACATCTTTACGCCTATCTTAATATACGCACATAATTAATACTATAAATATCGTTTATAAAGTATTATGGCCACAAAAAGACAAAACAGATTATTAGTAGCAGAGGATTGGAGAAAGATCTATACTGCTTTCCAATCAGCGGATTTCAAATCTTATGATTTTGAAACCATGCGTAGAACTATGGTTGCATATCTGCAAGAAAATTATCCAGATGATTTTAACGACTTTGTTGAAAGTTCTGAGTATGTTGCACTATTAGATCTAATTGCTTATGTGGCACAATCATTATCGTTCAGAGTTGATTTAAATGCAAGAGAAAATTTCCTAGAAACAGCATCAAGAAGAGATTCAGTTTTAAGGTTAGCAAGACTTATCAACTACAATGCCGCTAGAAATAAACCGGCAGTTGGAATGTTAAAATTTACATCAGTATCAACCACTGAAGAAATAAAAGATAGTGCAGGACAAAGTCTAGCAGGATTAACAATACGTTGGAATGATGCGGCAAATCCAAATTACAGAGAACACTTTATTAATATTCTTGAAGGATTAAATCAAACAGGACAGACTTTTGGAAAACCATTAGAGTCAGGTAAGATTGGAAACATATCTACAGAAATTTACGCAACAAGATCTAGCAATACAGATGTACCAATGTATACTTTTTCAAGACCGGTAAGCGGTATAACAAGAAAATTTGAAATTGTTCCATCAACAATACTTAAACAAGATTACATTTATGAAAGATTACCCCTACCAGGTGGTTCGTTCTCATACGTATATAGGACTGACGGCGCAGGTGATTCGTCAAACAACACAGGATTTTTTGCTTTGTTCAAAGAAGGAACATTACAAGCAGAAGATTTTACAATAACAGATTCAACAACAAATTTAGTACAACCGTTAGGTGCTAATAATATTAATGATTCAGACGTCTGGTTATGGCAATTAGATGATTTTGGCCAACCTTATTCTTTATGGAAAAACGTTCCAGCACTTGCAGGCAACAACGCAATTTATAATTCAGTTGAATCAAGTGTGAGAAATATTTACAACACAGTTACTAGAGCAAATGATAGTGTTGATTTAGTATTTGGCGATGGCAACTTTGCAGATATTCCTATGGGAAGATTCAGAGCATACTACAGAACAAGTGCTAATGAAAGATACACAATTCAACCTGCAGATATGCAAAGTATACAATTTAATATTCCATACTTAGATAAGAATGGTGCAAATCAAACATTAACTGTTGGAGCAAGTTTGCAACAAACACTTTATAATTCTGCACAATCAGAATCAAGTGCATCAATTAGAGAAAAAGCACCACAGGTTTATTATTCACAAGATAGAATGATTACAGCAGAAGATTACAATGTTGTACCATTAAAAGCGTCACAAGAAATTATTAAAATTAGATCTGTTAACAGAACGGCGTCGGGTATATCAAGAGCAAAAGAAATTGTTGACCCAACAGGATCATATTCAAATGTTAATGTAATTGCTGATGACGGTGTTCTTTATAAAGAAGAAACATTACCTTCATTTACTTTTACATTTAATAACAAGAATGATATTCTTAATACACTTAACACAAAAATAGAAACAAAAATAAAATTACCATACTCAAGACAGTTTTATTATAACAAGTATGGAGCAAAAGATCTCTCATTGTTAACAACGTCTTGGAACAGTACAACAACAAGTACGAACACAAACACTGGATACATTTATTCGGCTGGTCCTTTAGTAGTAGGTCAATATGCAACATCAAATTTAAAATACATAAAACCAGGTGCGTTGGTTAAATTTACTTCACCGGATACGAGAAAATTTAAAAATGGAAAATTAGTTGATTCAGCAACAGACGAAGCACAAGATAGACATTGGGCAAAAATAGCCTCAGTTGTTGGAGATGGAGCAAACGGTGGTGTTGGAAATTTAGAGTCGGGATTAGGACCGATAACATTAGCAGATGTTATTCCAGACAATGCAGTCGTAAAAGCAGTTATTCCACAACTAGCAACAGCATTGGGTACAACATTAAAAGCAGATCTACAAAATAGAATTACAGCATATGAAAATTTTGCATTAAGGTATGACGAAACAACAGGTACATGGAAAGTTATTAAAACAACAGATGTTAGTTCAAACAATACGTTTAGTTTAGGGTTTGCGGGAGATGAATCAGGAACAAATTTAGATCAAAGTTGGTGGTTTAATTTTACTAATGACGGATCAACATACACAGTATCATACAGAAAATTAGATTACATATTTGAATCAGCAGGACAAAACAAATTTCATTTTGATCCACAAGAAAAAATTTACGATTATACATCAGGACAAACCAAAAAAGATACAATTAAACTATTAAAAAACAATACACTTGTTAGTACAGGAAACGCAGTAGGTTATCCAAATGTTTGGCAAGTAGTTGACACTATATCAGAAGCAGATGGGTATCAAGACAACAGAAAAGTAAAAGTTGGTTTCTTTGATTCAGACGATGACGGTGTTGTTGATAATCCTGAATTATTTGAAATAATGATTGAGCCTACATTAAGCGAAGCAACTAAATGGGTGTTCTATGAAAAATTCATATCAACAGATAACAACATTGAAAGATGGAGACCGTATGGTGCAACTAATTTTATCGTAACGCAGAACGAATCTAGTATTACATTACCTGGATCATATACAGACGGACAGTTATTTTATTTTTACGACACAGCAGAAAACGTAATTAAAAAGTATAGTTCTACAACAAATTCTTTAGTTACAACAACAGATTATTATGCACGAAAAGGAAGATCGTCATTGTACTTCCAGTATCAGCATTTTGCTGGAAACAATACAAGAATAGATCCTTCGGTATCAAACATAGTTGACATATATCTATTAGAAAGATCTTATGATACATTATTTAGAAAATGGCTTAAACAAGGTGGCACAAAACCAGCACCGAGTACATCGGATCAATTAAGAATAAGTTATTCAAACAAATTAAATCCAGTAAAAGGATTATCAGATCAAATAATTTATCATCCTGTATCTTACAAAATATTATTTGGAACAAAATCAGAAGAAGAATTTCAAGCAACATTTAAAGTTGTAAAAAATCCTGAATCAAATATCTCAAATGCAATTATAAAAACAATGGTTGTTGATACAATAGATCAATTTTTTGCATTGAATAATTTTGATTTTGGAGATTCTTTTTACTTTACAGAACTTGCGGCACACGTTCACAATAGACTAGCACCGCATTTATTAACAGTTGTAATAGTACCAAATCAAACAGGACAAGTGTTTGGATCATTATTTCAAATATCAGGAACATCAAACGAAATATTCATTAGTGGGGCCACCGTTGATGATGTATCAATAATTGATGCCATAGGAGCAAACCAACTCCAAGCATCAGGAACAGTTGTAACATCGACCACTTCAACAACAACGACTACAAGGTCTACATCAGCAGTATCAGGATCCACTTCAACAGGAACAGTTAGTGGTGCTGGATACTAAAGATGGCAGACAACGCAATTGACAGCACAAAAAGATACGAAGTAGTCACAGACAAAAACGGTCGTGAATATAGAAGAACCGTTGCACATCTTCCTCATTACTACAGAACAGACGCAAACGAAAAATTTTTAAGTAGCACACTAGATCCTGCAATACAAAAAGGAAAACTTGAACGACTAGATGGTTATATTGGAAGATTAGATTCTTATACTAGGAATATAACAGACAATTACTTAGGTGCAACAACTAAAAGCAGAACACAGTATCAGTTAGAACCAACTGTAACTGTTGCAGATGTTGACACAACATCAACTACTATTGATGAAAAAATTAAATTTACAGCAACTTATGATGATTTTTTAAATCAATTAGGTTATTTTAATGCTCCAGTGGACAATCATGACAGATTAACAAAAGAGAAAACATATTCTTGGAATCCGTATGTTGACACAGATAAACTTGTTAACTTTAGAGAATACTATTGGTTGCCAAATGGTCCAACAGCAATATTAGTTGATAAAATTGCGACAGGTTCAACAACAGAGATTGCGGTAACTGTTCCAAAAGTTGGAGTGTATAGATTTTCAACTCATGAAGCCAAAGATAATCCTGCAATAACTTTATACAGAGGTAACACATATAAATTTAAAATTGACGCAGTCGGACATCCGTTGTGGATAATGACAGAGCCGGTGTCGTCGGGTAAAGCATCAGACGGTAGTACATCAATATTGTACACAAAAGGAGTAACAAACGACGGTATAGATAAAGGAACAATAACATTTACAGTACCAACAGATGCTCCTGACTCTTTGTTTTATCAATGTGGTAATCATGGAGCGATGCACGGTGTTATAAAAATTCAAACAGAAACGTCAACAACTAAAATTAATACAACAGAAGATATTGTAGGTGCAGTAAACTATACAATGTGTAATGGAACAGTTTTATCCAATGGAATGAAAATAAGATTTGGATCAAATGTAATTGATACAGAAAAATACGGAGACAAATCTTTTTACATCGAGGGTGTTGGAAGTAAAATTACATTAACTGATGTTGACAGTTTAATTACTCCAGAAACATATGCAACAGAAACTACAATATTATATGATTCAGTTGGCTTTGATTCAAGACCATATGCAAAATCATTCTATAGACCGGACAAACATGATTACATTACAATTAAACGTGATTCAGTAGATCAAAATGCTTGGTCAAGATACAACAGATGGTTTCATAAATCTGTAATTGAAGCAACAGCAACAGCAAACGGATCAGAATTTACATTGTCAGAAGATGACAGAGCAAAAAGACCAATTATAGAATTTGATTCTGGTCTTCAATTGTTTAATTACGGTACAATAGCAAAAAAATCAGTTGCACTTGTTGATGATGTAACAACTGATGTATTCTCATCTATGGTTAACCAAACAGGTTATTATGTTGACGGTCTAGAAGTAACAAACGGTATGAGAATATTGTTTACTGCTGACACAGATAAACTTGTTAAAAATAAAATTTACGAAGTTAATTTTGTTAAGGTAGCAGGGTCAACAGTTATTGCTTTGCAACTAGCAGAAATCAATGACACATACCCAGTAGACGGAGAACAAGTATACGTTGAATTTGGAGAAAAAAATCAAGGTAAAACTTTACACTTTTCAACTACTGCCGGGCCTGATAAAAATTTAAGCCAATGGATAGAAGGTCAAAAGAAAACAAAATTAAATCAACAACCGTTGTTTGATGTATTTGACAAAAACGGAATCAGTTACAGCGATGATTCAATATACTCGTCTACAAACTTTGCAGGTTCGGAATTATTTTCTTATAAAATATCAGCAGGTGCAATAACAGACACCGTTTTGGGATTACAAGTAAAATATAATACAATTAACAATGTTGGTGATTTAGTTTTTGAATCTGATGTTAACAGTGGAACATTTAAGTATAAATCAGGTGATGATTTTATTACTCAAACAACATCAACAGGATTCACACATGAAATTACAGGATTAACAACTTACAATCCTAGAACAAACTGGAAAGAAAGATTAACAGAATCAAAACAAAGAGTAAAAAGAACTCATTTTGCAACAGCAACAGAAAAAAAATTATTTGCAGTTGATGTTTATAAAAATTCAGCATCGTTAACTGATTTAGAAGTTGCTGTAAAAGTAAATGGTGTAATTAAAAAAATTAACACAGATTTTACACTAGTAAACGGAACATCAAACAAATTTGTTAAATTTGCTAAAGAATTAAAATTACACGATATTGTATCTTTATTCTGTTGGTCAACAGCACCAAAACTTAAAGACAAAGGTGCATATGAGATACCAGATATACTATCAAACAATTCTCTTAATGACTCGTTGAACGAATTTACATTAGGACAAATCTCTAATCATATTATCAACGTAAGTAACAGATCAACTGATATTACAGGTGTTATACCAGGACCTACCAATTTAAGAGACAAACCGGAATCATTCTTAACAGGTGGTGCACTACAAAATCATGCAGGTTCAATAACTTCTGCGATGTTCAACTTAATTGACAAAGAAGCAAACTTTGTTACAGCATTAGACCATTCGAACTTAGAATATCAAAAATTTAAAGAAAATTTTTTAACACAGGCGACAGGATCAACATACGAAGGTAACGTTGCAGATAGAGTTGATGAAATTTTAACTGAAATGACGTATGCAAAAAATGTTGCATCACCTTTTTATTATGAAGATATGATTGGATTTGGAGAATCCAAAACTGAAAGAAAATATACAGTACAAGATCCGTCAGCAACAGAATATTCAATTGATAGTATTTTTGATCCAACAGTATTAAGCAACAGAGCAGTATACGTTTATAAAAATGATATACAATTATTATTAGGTACTGATTATACTTTTAGCACAACTGTTGACAGTATACATTTTGTATCAGCACTTGCAACCGGCGACATTATCAAAATTAAAGATTATTCCAATACTGAAGGAAGTTACATTCCACCTACTCCGACAAAATTAGGTATGTATCCTAAGTTTACACCGGCACTAGAAACTGACAACTCGTATAGAACAGCACAACAAGTAATTGTTGGACACGATGGTTCTAGGTCTATTGCATACGGTGATTTCAGAGATGATTTACTTTTAGAATTAGAAAAAAGAATTTACAACAATATTAAATCAACATACAACAAAGATTTACTCAATATTCATAGTGTACTTCCTGGTGCTCACAGTACTAATCTGTTTACAAGGAATGAAGTCAATGGAGTAATGAGTGAAGACTTTTATATATGGGCAGGAAGAAACAATGTAGACTTTAGAACTAATTCGGGATATGTAGATTCTGATCCGTTCACTTACAACTATTCTGCAAGTAAAGATATCAACGGAACAGATAACGAAGCAGGATATTGGAGAGGAATATTTAATTACTATTTTGATACTGATAGACCTCATACTCATCCATGGGAAATGTTAGGACATTCTGAAAAGCCTGCTAAATGGGAAGACAAATATGGACCAGCACCATACACAGCAGGGAATGAAGTTTTATGGAGCGACATTGAACGAGGATACGATGCTAGTACAGGAAATATAGATACAAGATATGCTAGACCAGGAATGTCTTACAGAATTCCAGTTAATTCGTCAGGCACAATGGCATTACCGGCAAACGTTATTGGCAAATGGCAAAGAGCAAATCTTAAACAACCATGGAAGTTTGGTGATCATGGCCCGGCGGAAACAGCATGGAGAAGAAGTTCAAGTTTTGCATTTGCAGTTATTAAAGCACTTGCAGTTTTACAACCTTGCAAATTTTTTGGAGCATACTTAGATCCAAGCAGACTTTCTAAAAATCTAGTAGGAAACTATGTAATAACAGACACAGGATTAAGACAAAAATCAGCAACAGTAAAATATCATTTAGAAACATCGACTAATACAGAAACAGGTGTTGTTACAAGGTATCAAACATCAGGATATCAACCATACGCAGTTAACTATTTGATGTCGCAAGGGTTAGATCCTGTAACTTTTTATTATGATAAGATGAAAAACTTAAATGTACAATTAGCATATAAGTTAGGTGGATTCACAGATAAAGCAAATTTAAAAATTTTAACAGATTCGATATCTCCAGGATCTACATCAGGTTCACAATTTTTACCTACTGAGAATTATAAAATATATTTCAGAACAAGTAATCCTGTTAAAAAGTTTTATTACAGTGGTGTGCTGATAGAAAAAAATTCTACAGTATCGAGTGATGGATCGTCAATTGCACCTGGTTATAGAGTAACAGGATACGACATAACAAATCCAATATTTAAAATGTATGTGCCAGTTAGAAATAGCAATAGTACTGTTAAGGTACAAGGATCAGCAAGAGTATCGGTGTATAAAGATCGTTCAGATACTGTTGAAACTGTTACATATGGAACATTGTTCGAAACTAGGCAGGATGTTGCCGAGTTCTTACAAGGATATGGACAATGGTTAGAATCTCAAGGCTTTGCATTTGACAGATATTCAAAAGAAATAGATAAAACACTTAACTGGAATACAGCAATAGATGAGTTTTTATACTGGACAACACAAGGTTGGGCGGCCGGATCTGCCATAACAGTATCTCCGGGAGCAAGTGGATTTAATTTAGAAACAACAAATTCTGTAATAGGAAAATTAAAAAACGTTTATAACAATTATACTGTGTTAGATGCAGGTGGAAGGTCAATTTCCGAAAGAGATATTTCAGTAAAAAGAGAAGGCAATACTTTCAATGCAATATCAAAAAACGAAAATGTTGGAATTTACGGAATGGAATTACACTCTGTTGAAAAAGAACATATGTTGGTGTTTGACAATAAAACAGTATTCAGTGATATAATTTATGATCCAGCAACAGGATTTAGACAGTCGAGACTAAAATTAGTAGGTTGGAAAACTGCTAACTGGAATGGAGGATTTCATTCGCCAGGATTTATGTACGACAAAGCAGAAGTTTCGTTCTGGAATGCAAACACAGATTATAAAATTGGAGATTCGTTAGAGTATCAAGCAAAATACTACATGGCAAAAGTTAATCATAACTCAGGTAAAGAGTTTAATTTGTCTAATTACACAAGAATTGGTCAGCCTACGCCAGAGTTAATACCTAACTTTGATTATAAAATTGCACAATTTAATGATTTCTATGATCTAGAAACAGATAATTTTGATGCTGTACAGCAAGGACTTGCACAGCATTTGATTGGATATCAATCTAGAGATTATTTGAATAATCTATTTGTAAACGATATTTCTCAATATAAATTTTATCAAGGATTTATTAGAGAAAAAGGTACACAGAATGCAATTAACAAGTTAGCAAGAGCAAAATTTTTAGACGAAGACATTACATTATCAGTATATCCAGAATGGATGATTAGAACAGGCGAGTTTGGAAATGTTGATGCTAAAAAATCTGTTCAATTTAAAATGGACGATTCAAAATTCTTACACAATCCTCAAAGTGTTGAATTATTAGACACAACAAATGACGCAGTAAACTATAATAGATCAGCAACTGTACCATCGGTCGAAATGTACGAAAAACCGTTAGAGTACAAAGCATCAACAACTTTTTCAACATTTAATTACAAAAAAGCAGAAGTAGACAGAGAATCAGTACAGTACTATAAAAATGCAGGATATCCAAGATTTGATGACGTACAACATACAGCATTTAATATTGCAGATGTACTAAACTTAAATGTAAGCAGAGTATCTAACCAAGATTTAATTTGGGTAGCAAACAATAAAATAAACGACTGGGACGTTTTAAGAGTTACTAGAACACCTATAAGATTAACAAAATTACAAAGCATAAATGAAGGAACACAGTTAGAATTAAGTTTTAATACATACCACACATTTAAAGTTGGCGATTTTATGTTAGTGTCAGGATCTAAAAATACTGCACTTAACAAAGTGTTTACAATTAAAAAAGTTGCATCATCAAGTAAAGTGTGTGTTGATTTTATAGGAAATATATCAGAATTATCAAATATAACAGACCAATCAACAGTTACTTCTTATGGTGATGTTAGTAAATTTGTTTCTGTAAGATTTCCGACAATAGATGATGTAAATGATCAGATTGATTTTGATGATTACAAAGTTAAAGATGAATTAAACGGTATACCGGGAGATAAAGTTTTTATAGATAACGAAACCGGAACGTGGAAAGTTTATGAAAGACAAGAATGGTTAAACTATAATCAAGTACAATCGCCTACTAGAAAAAACAGTCAAAACTTTGGTTGGCAAGTAGTTGCTAGAAATGACGGCAGAACGTTAATTGCATCATCACCAACAGACACACAAGGAGTTCTCAATTTTTATTTTAGAAAAGAATCAACACCGGGTGAGCCATTTGCAGTATTAGACACAAAAACAATGACAGAAAATAACGACAGTACAAGTAAACTTGGTTACTCGTTGTCATTGAGTTCAGATGAAAATTATCTTGTAGCAGGTGCACCATACAATAATAAAAGTGTAGACGGTAGTACACACTATGACGATCAAGGTCTTGTTAAATGGTATAAATGGAACTCTTCAAAAATAGAATATGATCTTGGAGGAGCAATATATCCACCGTATCCAAAAGATTCAACATCATTAGCAAATTTACATTTTGGTTGGGATCATGCAGTAGCAGAGCCAGGTGAAAACAGCACAGTAAAAACTCCTGACAAGTATATGTTCATAAGTTCTCCTGGAGCAAACAACGACACAGGAAAAGTTCATATGTACAGATGGGCGGTAGGTACAGATGGGTCAACATACGATACATGGACACAAGAAGCAGAAATATATCCAACAAATGTAAATGCAGGACACAGATTTGGGCATCAGGTTGCAGTAAATGATGCAGGAGATATTCTTGCAGTGAGTTCAAAATCTCCAGGCAACGCAGGCAGAGTACACATATTCAAAAGAACAAGTAATACAAATAACGATTCTACACAGTACACATGGTCAGAAGTGCAGGTGTTTGAAGGAATATCAGCAGACGGTAGTTCAAAGAACACAGCATTTGGTGATTCGATTGCAATGAGCAAAGACGGATCAGCACTTATAGTCGGTGCACCAGGAACAGAAGTACAAGACGGCAGTTCGACAGCATTCAAAGATGATGCAGGTGCAGTATACTATTACAAATGGAATGCAGACGGATCTACAAACACATACACATTACAGCAAACTATTACTCCTGCAGGCGACATGACAAATGTAAAATTCGGTGCAAAAGTAAACATAAATCATTCAGGTAATAAAATTATTATTGCGGCACAAGGTGCTGATAATCCTAGAACAATGAAATTTGATACAGGATCAACTACATTTGATCTGCAAGACACACAGTTAATAGACATTAACAGAGAAGCAGGGGCAGTATTCACAGCAACAAAATACGATACTCAATACCTACTAGATGATAGACTGGTAAATGACAATGTTTCTTCAAATGATCAATTTGGACAATCAGTATTCATAACCGACAACAGCATATTTGTTGGTGCACCAGCGGACGATGCCGGTATAACAGCAGACGGATCAACAACTTATGTTAATGACGGATCTGTCGCTCATTATGATTCGACAAAATCTGGTCGAACTCCTTGGCATTGTCTAAGAGTAGAAACGCCATTAGTCAACAACACCAGAATTGAATCAGCATTCATATTTGATCGTGCAACAAATAAAATTAAAGATTGGTTAAACTACTACGATCCATTAAAGAAAAGAATATTTGGATTGGCAGACAGAGAAATCAAATATAAGACTACATGGGATCCAGCAACATACAATTATAATGCATTTGGAACAGAAGATTCTGAAACGGCATGGGCAGAAGAACACAAAGGCGAAACATGGTGGGATCTGTCTAAAGCAAAATGGATATGGTATGAACAAGGTGATCAAGAATACAAAACTAAAAATTGGGGTAAACTGTTTCCTGGATCAACTATTGACATATATGAATGGATTGAAACTACATTATTACCTTCTGAATGGAACGGATTAGCAGATACACAGGCAGGATTAACAGATAAAATTTCTGGAACACCGAGAGCAATAGACGATACACAATTTACTATCAAACAAAAATATGATTCTGCAAAAGACGAATTTATAAATTTTTATTATTTCTGGGTTAAGAATTCTGCAGTTGTTCCAACGTTAGATCAAACAACAATGATAAGATCAAACTCGTGTGCATATATCAGTAACATCATAACAGATCCAGACAAAGCAGGATTGAGATATTTTGCAGTTTCTGATAAAAATAAACTAATTCTATGGAATGTAAAAGAAACATTAATGAATGATAATATTGTTTTCAACGTTGATTACAGAGAAAACGATAACGAGATAGATTCTCATAAAGTATGGAAATTATATGCAGAGGGTGATCCAGCAATTAGGCCTACACCTGCATTAGAAAGTAAATGGTGGGATAGTTTAACAGGTACAGACAGTTTAGGAGCATCTGTTCCGGATACAAATTTACCTCTTAATAGAAGATACGGAACTGAACTAAGACCTAGACAAAGTTGGTACATTGACAGATTTACAGCATTAAAAGAAATAATACAGTATGCCAACACTATTGTAAAATCCAAACCGTTAATAGGTGCAATTGGTTTTAAAAATTTAGATAAAGCAGATCCACAACCTACAAAAGAAAGTCTAGAGTGGGACGGGTCAGTTGATACATATCAAGATTTAACTTATGTTAACACAAAAGATTTAAGCGGAAACGTAAATTATCTTGTTAAAGCAGATGAAACAGCGGCAGGATTCTGGTCAATATATCAATGGAATGCAGTTGCAGGCACATGGAATAGAACAAAAATTCAAACATATAAAACAAGTGATTTTTGGGCATACTACGATTGGTATGACACAGGAGTATCAACAGACACCTATATCAGCAAACAAGTTGATTACCAATATGATTTAGACGGTGTAGAAGTAAATGTAGGAGACTACGTTAAAGTAGTAACATCAGATTCAGGCGGTTGGAAAATTTATCAAAAAACTGCAACTGGTTTTAAAAATGTTGCAACGCAAAATGGAACAATTCAACTATCTGCAAAAATATATGACTACACAATTGAAGATTCAGGGTTTGAAGGAGATGACACATATGATGAAAACTTCTTTGACAGAGAACCAATTATTGAAACTAGAAACATTTTAACTGCATTACGTGATGATATCTTTGTTGGCGACTTAAACAAAGAATACAATACAATTTTCTTTATAGGATTAAGATATGTATTATCCGAACAACCATATGTTAACTGGTTGTTTAAATCATCTTTCTTAAACATTACAAACAGTTTAAGACCTTTAAATCAAAGAAAAACATATACAACAGGAAAAGATGATTACGTAGAATCGTACATAAATGAAATCAAACCATTCCATACAAAAATACGTGAATACAAATTAAAATATACAAATACTGAAACACAGGACGGATTAAACACAGACTTTGATTTACCACCATTCTATGAAACTGCAAAATCTAAAGTAAGACCACCTCAACCAAATACTGATGTTGATGCAACACTTATGACAGAGTTTCCGTATAAAATGTGGCAAGATCATTATACAAAACACGTAAAATCATTAACAATAACAAATGCAGGATCAGGATACACAAAAGTTCCAACAATAAGTCTTGTTGGAGGAACAGTAGAAGATTCAGGACCATACACAGTACTTGCTAGAAGTTCTTCAGGTGCAAGTTCAGGAGACTACGGTTACTTCTATCCTGTTTACACAATACAATCAAATGCAAATGTTTTTGACAAACAAAACGGTGGGCAAGGTAAATCACACTCACACACATTTGATGAGTATCCAACAAGAACTTTTTATATGCCTAACAGTAGTATGAATCATGCAGAAGCAATAGACCCAGGTACGTACAAAATATTTTCACCTGGAACTAAAACTCACGCAACAGCAACAGCAGTAATTTCACAAGGTAAAATTACAAAAGTTAATTTACATACACAAGGTTGGGGATATACAACTACACCTGAAGTTATTGTAACAGGCGGAAACGAAGATGGATCAAATCCAACGGATACTGCAAAATTATCAGCAGTACTAGGAAACGATCTAGTTAGAGATTTTGATACAACAATTAGATTTGATAGAATTAAATCATCTGCAGATGTTAAAACATGGACAGCAAGTACAACATATGAGTATGGAACATTAATAAGATACGATAACGAATTGTACAGAGCAACACAAAGAATTACAACAGGAACAACATTCACAGATACTAGTTTAACAAAACTACGTGGTAACGAAAATTATATTACTGCCGCTGAAAGAATACAAGGTATGTACGCACCAGATTCTGGAATGCCTGGATTAGAATTATCTCAACTAATGGAAGGTATAGATTATGGTGGAGTACAAGTTACTGGATTAGATTTCAACAGAGAACAAGGATTTGATAAATCACCATGGTTTGAAGAACCTTGGGATGGTTATGGCAAAACAAGAATTAGAACATTCTACGGAGATGGCTCGACAGCACAATTTATATTCACTGATGCTCCAAATCCAACTGATGTGTTCACAGTATATCTAAATGGTGTAAGACAGGTTAACGAAGTACACAGAGGAGATTCATCTACAACATCATTCACTTTAGGATCAGCACCGGGTAACGGAGTAAAAGTTGAATTTATACCATTCGATGACGACGGAGTACAAACACCAACTGATGATAGAACATTAGATTCATTAGTTACAGGAGGAATGTTTGGATCAGCACTAGGAGTAGATCCAAACCAAGTTATTACAGACGGTGATGAATTTGTTTCTCCAGATACAAGTTACGCACCCGAAGAATCTATTCCTGGACAAATATTTGATACGTTAGACATACAAGTTTATTCAGCACCAGACTCTGGAGTACCGTTTATTGTAGAAAAAAATTACATATGTGACGGAACGGAAACGACTTTTGATATTGGTCAAAAACCTGGAACGCAGGCGGCAGTATCAGTTATAGTAAACAATGTAGCAAAAAGATTAACAGATTACACAGTCGATACTCAAGCAGAAACTATAACATTTGGATCAGCACCAACGTCAGGACAAAGGTTAACAATTAAAAGTTTTGCTATATCAGGATCACAGTACATGGTACTAAATGATTTTGTTGGAGATGGATCAACAAAAGTTTTTAAAACAGGAACAAGAGAAAACTTTGCTCCAGATAGTTCATTATCGCAACTTTATGTTACAGTTGATGGAATACCTACGTCAGCATATACAACAAGTTCAACAGCAAACGCACTTACACTTACGTTTAATTCCGCACCAGCATCTGGAAAATCAATTCAAATAGCAGGATTCAATCAAACAGTTGGTCAAGGAAGAGCATATGCAGAAATCAGACAAGACACAATTACATACTCTTCTGGAACTAACAGATACACTTTAACATATCCAGTTGGATCTTATGGTCCATACGCAGGATTAACAATTTTAGAACACAACGGAAAAGTATTGAGAGGTCCAGACAACAGTTATTACATAGGTGATGGTTCGACATATGCTTACGGAGTTGTATCTGGATTGTCAGATGATTCAACAATTGATCCGGCAAAAACAATTACACTTGCAAGTCAGGTTGAAGTTTTTGTAAATGGAACAGAGCAAGATCTAAACACAGATTACACAATCGACTTTGGTAATCAGCAAGTTAACTTTATTACACCTCCTGCAGGAACAGATGTTATTGCAATCACAACAAATGTAGATACACACTATACATATGTTGGAACAGACATTATACTTAAAACATCACAACTATCAACTGATGGTATAACATTGAACAACAATGATACAATTAGTGCTACAACATTTAATAATGCTCTTGGAATGAAATCAAGACGTGAAGTGTTAGAAGGCAGAGCATCAGGTGAACATAGATTGTACAATACTCCATTGAATTCAAATTTTGTTTATGTTTGGTTCAACAATCAACCATTGCAACAAGGGTTTGATTACACAGTTTCGGAAAACGTTGTAAAAATTTCAGGCAAAACAATCACATCAGCAGATAGAATAGATGTGTTATACTTTACAGTACCATCATCGACTAAACAAACAGGATTTAGATTGTTTAAAGATATGTTAAACAGACAATTCTACAAAAGAATTGCAAAATCTGGAACAACAACACTGGCACAAGACTTAACAGATGCAGACAAAACAATTACAGTTGTAGATGCATCTGTGTTAGGTGATGCAGATGGTACAACATTATTGCCAGGTGTTATTTTTATAGATAAAGAAAGAATAGAATTTTTCCAAAAGTCAGGTAATGTGTTATCTCAAATAAGAAGAGGAACACTTGGAACAGGAATTAAGGCTCATATTGGCGGAACAAAAGTGGTAGATGCCAGCGGTAAAAGTACCGTGCCTTATAGTGATACAATATACACCAACACTTATGTTAGTGATGGGTCAACTGTGTCATTTGCCACTACAATTACTCCGTCCGACGCTCGTCAATTAGACATATTCATTGGTGGCCAACGATTGTTGTTGACAAGCGAGGACGGTAGTACTGTAAATTATACTGTTAGTGGAAGTAACGTAGTATTAACAAATCCAGTAGCGGCAAACGTACAAATTAGAATACTAATGAAGAAAGGTCAAGTATGGTATACGAAAGGCTCATCAACAGCGGCAAATGGTAAAGGATTAAACCAGTCTACGACAACTGCGGCTAGATTCATAGCGGAAGAGCCAACAAACACACCAGAATAAATACAATAGATGATACAGGAACCCAAAAAAGAAAATAACAAAGAAAAAGACGAAAAAACGCCTGATGATGAGAACGGCGTTATGATGTCTGGTCATATCAAAATATTTGATCCAGAGACCGGTGAAGTAATGGTGGATAAAAGAAATGCTATTCACTATGAAAATATGTCACAGGCTTTGGCTAATTCATTAGCAAATAAATCAACAGGATTCATACATGAAATGGCGTTTGGAAACGGTGGAACAACTGTCGATCCAACAGGTGTAATAACTTACCTAACTCCAAACTCTACAGGAACTAATTCAAAGTTATATTCAAAAACTTATTATAAAGTAATTGATGATAACTCTGCTACAAACAAAGATACAACAAGAAACAAAATGGAAGTGCGACACACAGCAGGAAACAAATACACTGACATTGTTGTTACTTGCACACTAGATTACGGAGAGCCAACAGGACAAGCGGCATTTGATAACACAACAAACTTTAACGGCGACTATGTATTTGATGAATTAGGATTAGTTTCATGGGAAGGAACAGAAAACGGAACAACAAATAAATTGTTAACACACGTTATCTTTCACCCAGTACAAAAATCATTAAACAGATTAATACAAATAGATTATACATTAAGAATTCAAAGTTTAACAACTTTCACTGAAACTAGTTCAACTCAAGCATCTACAAGTAATATAGTAAGTGGAACTACATCAGGTGGTAACACAGGATATTAATAAATGGCGTATACTGTAAACAAGACTAACGGAGGAGCATCAGTTTCTCAATACATTGTACAAGATTCAGTTTTAAACTCTGAAACAGATCTTAAGTTTGTAGGAAAAGGTTATTCTGGTTACGGAGAAACCATTGCAGAAAACTTTTTACACTTATTAGAAAATTTTTCAAATCCATCAGCACCAACAAAACCCATCAAAGGACAACTTTGGTATGATGAAACAAATCAAAGACTAAAAGTTTATTCAGGAGCAACGTTTCAACCGTTAGGTGGAGCAACTTATCAATCAACGGCACCTGGAACACAATCATCGGGTGATATTTGGATTGATTCAGACACAGATCAATTATATTTTTACAACGGCAGTTCACACGTTCTTGTAGGACCGTCTTCTTCTAGTACAAGTGGTTTTACATTTCCAACTATAACAGATTCAGGAGACGTTGTACAAAAAGTTACTGAAATTAAAAATAATTCAAGTTTAGTTGCAACAGTATATGATGGCACAACATCATTCATACCCAAAACTTCAATAACAGGATTCCCAACAATATTTCCTGGTATTACATTATCAACAGCAATAGCAAATTTAAAATTTCACGGAACGGCAACAAACGCAGACGCATTGGGTGGAAGTTCGGCGGCAAACTTTTTAACATCTAACTCGGCTGACACAATGTCAGGAAGATTAACATTAGATACAGACGATGGTATCTATATCGGAGACCAATCAGAATTACAAATTACAGTATCTAACAGTGATGTGTTAGTAACTCAATCTGCACAAGACAAAGATATAATTGTTAAGGCAAACGTATCGGGTACATCAACAGAGATGATAAGAATTGATGGATCAACAGGCAGAATAGGAATTAAAAATACAGTACCATCAACAGAATTAGATGTTGTAGGAACAGTTAAAGCAACAGCATTCCATGGAGCAGTTACAGGAAACGTTACAGGAAACATTACAGGTACAGCAAGTATATCAACAACATCAACAATAACAGCAGACAATACTACAAATGCGGCAAGATTCATTCCATTTGTAAGTGCCGCAACAGGAAATTTAGGATTAGCAACTGATGTAAATTTGTCTTACAATCCTTCAACAAATATTTTAAACACAACGGCAACAAATGCTCAATACGCCGACTTGGCTGAAAATTACGAAACAGATGCAAACTACGAAGTAGGTACAGTTGTAATATTTGGCGGAGACAAAGAAGTTACACAATCAACAATATCAAACGATACAAGAGTAGCAGGTGTTATAAGTGAAAATCCTGCTTACTTAATGAATAGCGACAGCGACGGTTTGCCAGTTGCACTTGTAGGAAAAGTTAAATGCAAAGTTCATGGAATGGTATCAAAAGGCGATCTTTTAACTACTTGTGGAACACAGCCAGGTCATGCTCAAAAGGCATTAAGTCCTGTATTGGGTTCTATAGTAGGAAAAGCAATGGAAAACAAAGACACAGCAGAAGAAAGTGTCATTTTAATAAGTGTTGGAAGGTTATAAATACTGGTAATATATGGCTTATACAATTAACAAAACAGACGGAACAGTAGTTGCTACCATTACAGATGGTACAGTTAATAATTCAACGAGTTTAACACTTTTTGGAAAAAGTTATTCAGGGTTTGGAGAAGCACTAAACGAAAACCTTGTAAAATTATTAGAAAATTCATCTTCATCCGCGGCTCCAACTGCACCTTTAAAAGGTGAACTTTGGTATGATTCAGCATCAGCATCTTTGAAAGTTTATGATGGTTCGTCATTTAAACCAACAGGTGGCGCAAGAGCACAATCAACAGAACCAACAGGAGCGGCAGGCGACTTATGGTTAGACACAGATGACAATCAGGTTTATGCTTACACAGGTTCAGCATGGAAACTTGTAGGTCCTGTATATTCAGACTCACAACTTTTATCAGGTTGGAAAATAGAAAACATTCAATACACAGGTGGTTCACACACAGTTTCATCAATGTATGCAAACAATGTAAGAGTTGCAATACTTTCAAAAAATTCTTTTACACCAAGCAATAACACAGAAACATCAAATGGTTTTGCACAGATCAATGCAGGTATCACATTAAATTCAACATTAGGTGCTCAATTAACAGGAAATACTTCACAAGCATCAGCACTTGATGTATCAGGTACAACAAATACATCAGGTACAGTTATTGCAGGTGGAAACTTTTTAAGATCAGATGCATCTGATACAACAGCAGGTGCAATTCAAATTAACAATGACGGTGGTTTAGTTGTTGGAGCAAATGCAAGTAATGATGCATTTAAAATTACAAGATCATCAGGTAATGTTACGATTGCAAACGTAGGTGAAGATAAAAATGTATCTTTCACAATCAATGATGGTGGTTCAACAAAAACTCCATTAGCATTCACAGGAGCCTCAGGAGCAATAGCACTAACAGGTGATGTTACTATCACAGGTAACTTAAACATCTCAGGTGAATACAATTCTTCATCATCTAATGTGTCAACGTATGATGATGCTTTTATTAAAGTAAATTCAGGAAACTCAGAAGCAGACGCAGGACTTATTGTTGAGACATCTGATACAAACGATGCAAGATTATTTTATGATGTATCAGCAAATAACTGGGTAGCAGGAGAAAATAATTCATATTCTCAAGTCATAAGAGATGCAGACTCAACAGCAGATGGTCATGCTAACAGACAAAAAGTTTTAAAAACAACTGGAGCAGGTAACATAAAAGTTACAACAGCAACGTTAGGTTCGGTAAATGCTTCAGGTGCCGCAATAACAACATCTGACACTTCAAGTACATCAGTTCCTACAGTAGGACAGGTTGCTACATTTGGAAACTTCTGGGGAGGATCAGAGAAATATGTTAGTACGATTGCTCCGCAGGCAAGTGACGGTAATAACGGAGATATCTGGTTCGTAAGAGAGGTATAATCCGTGACTAAAATAGTCAAAACTTTCGAATATACAGGAAAATTAGCAATAGCAGATTTGCCATTTGGCGTAACCACTATGGATGTTTATCTATGGGGAGGTGCTGGCGGTAAAGGTGGTGGAGACTTTGCAGGAGAAGGTGCAGACGGTGCCGCAGGTCATTATGTTCAAGCAACAGGTATTGACGTAAGAGCATATGCTGGTGTTAAAAAAATTGCAGTAGCAGTAGGAGGCGCTGGTGGCGATGGAACTGAAGGTAGTGGTGCTTTTGGTGGAGCCAACGGAAAAGGTTTAACAGGATACTCAGGAGGCGAAGGAGGAAAATCAGGAACAACTGGTACTTCAGGCTCTGGAGGCGGTGGCGGTGGTGCAACCACAGTCACAATGTTTGCATCGGGTGAATCGGCAGACACAATCAAAATAGCAATAGCAGGTGGTGGTGGAGGATCAGGAGGATCTGGAAGACAATCACGAGGCGGTGTAGGAGCAAACACAAATTCAGCAACAAGTAATTCCCCAGGATTTTTAGGAGAAGCAGGAGCAAACCACAACGGAGACGGCGGTGGTGGAGGTGCTGGAGGCGGAGGAGCCGCTGGAGGAAAAGGTGGTTCTGGAGCAACAGGTGATGCAGGTGGACATCCAGGATTTTCTGGATCAAATGTTATACCAAGTGTAGCATCAGGCACAGGAAATGCCGCGGCGGCATCAGAATCAAATGGTTCAGGTACAATACCGGGACAAACAAATTTATCACTAACAGGTGCAGAGTACGGAGACTTCAACGGAGTACAACTTTACACAAACAGCAGAGCCTATGGAGCGTCAAAAGGCAAAAGTGGAAAAGACGGAAAAGCAGTTGTAGTCTTTAACATTCCATCAGATGCAAAAACTAAAGTTAGTGGACAATGGAAAAATATTTCAGAAATGTATCAAAATAGAAAATCAGTTTCACCAACTGGCGGAGAACTCAGCAACGGTTGGTATAGAATCATCGGCGGGTATTACAAAGTAGGCGGTGTATGGAAAACTATTTTCAGTTCAGACATTAACTTTAAATTGTATTCAGAAGGATTTGGAAATCCATCAGGTGGACCAACTTCAGGATCAGTAGGAACAGGAGGAATACCTACAGTGCAAAATATTCCTGCAACTGCACCTAACAGTGATAGAGGAAATGACAACGACGGCGGCGCCGCATTTGTTAAAGACGACAGATGTTATGCCAATGCTAATGATGGTTTTGGATCACTTTCAATTTATTCCAATCACCCAAATCAAAATTATGGATTTTATTCTAGACAACACACTAATAGTGCTGAGAGCACTTCTTCAGGCAGTTGTTTCATCGCAGGTACCAAAGTTCTCATGGCAGATGGCACAGAAAAGAATATTGAGGATGTTGTAGTTGGTGATGTAGTAAAAGGACACAACGGAGATAACACAGTTATTAAATTAGATTGGGTAACTCTGGGAGATAGAAAATTGTACACATTCAATGACAGTGAACATTATTTCTTTACATCAGAACACCCGTTCATGACCGAAGAAGGTTGGAAATCAGTCAAACCAGAGAAAACAAAAGAACGTGATGGCGATGAACTTTATAAAGAACTAAAAGGTGAGTTAAAAGTTGGTGATAAACTTGTGACTAGCAATGGATTAATTGAGATTACAGATATTAAATCAAAAGAAATAAACAATCCTGAAATGCCTTTATACAATTTCCATATTTCAAATGACAAATCATATATTGCTGACAACTATGTTGTACACAACAAAGGTTGTTTCATAGCAGGAACACAAATAACAATGGCAGATGGTTCAACAAAAGCAGTTGAACAAATAGATTTAAAAGATGAAGTAGCAGTTGGTGGTTATGTATTTGCTACAGGAAAGTTTTTAGTAAACAATTTATATGATTACAAAGGAATACAAGTGTCAGGATCACACATGGTCAAAGAAGACGGATGGGTTAGAGTTGAAGACAGTAAATTTGGTAAATCTTTAGGAACAGGTGATCATGTTGTATACGTATTTGGCTGTGAGAACAGAAGAATATTAATCAACGACACATTATTCACAGATTACTTCGATGGATTTGAGCAAGAAGGACTTAAAAAGTTAGGCGAACAATATTTTGAACAGTACAGAGAACACGAATACGAAGCAGACAAGACAGTCGTTGACACCGCGAACAAAAAGTAATACAATTAACACATGAAGCATAGAGTTTGGAATTTAGACCAGGACTACGACGTTTTGGTAAAGTGGTGGAATCAATGGGATTTTGGCGTGGTACCCAAAGAATGTTTACCACCTGACGGAATAGTTGTAGAAGTTGAAGGAAAACCAGTGTGTGCTGGTGGACTGTATATTGGTGTAGGCACACAATTTGCTTTCATGGAGTGGATTGTTGCTGATAAAGAAGAAAATCCAAGAGTATTGCACAAAGCATTAACATTGTGTATTGACGAGATAATGGCGTTAGCAAAAGCAAAAGGTATGCGTTTAGTGTATACTGCTACTAAAGAAGAATCGTTACACAAAAGATATGTTAAATATCATCGTATGCATCTCACTGAAAGCAACGTTAAGACATTTTTGAGGGATTTTGATGGATCTTACTCTAAAGATTTAGAGTGGATATCAGATGATGAACAGTACGAGAAGCAAACAAATAACGAATAAATACTAGCAGGAGAAACATTTAAATGGCAACAAAAGACGAAGTTACTGATTATATTAATTCAATTGATACCACAACTATCTGGACAGATGCTGAATGGTCATACATTCAACAAAGAATGGACCCAGAAATGGCAAAACAATTGATTAAGTTAGTTGGTGATGTTAGTTGGTTGGTATCGGCAAGAGATAACGAGTCAAACGAAAGTTAATAAAAACATATGTCGTATACAATTAACAACACAACAGGATCAACATTAGTAACATTAAAAGATGGAACAATCGACACATCAACAACTGATGTATCATTGTTTGGAAAAGGATATGCAGGGTTTGGTGAAAGACTTAACGAAAACTTTATCAAGTTACTAGAAAATTTTGCAAATACTACTGCTCCAAATCAAAAAATTAAAGGTCAGTTGTGGTACGACGCAACAACAAACCAATTACAAGTTTACACAGGATCAAAATGGAAACCAGTTGGAGGCTCAACTACTACGGTAGCACAACCAACAAGTGCTGTACAAGGAGATATGTGGTTTGACACTACAAATTCTCAACTTTATGTTTACAGTGGAACAGCATGGGTACTAATTGGACCAACATCTATTGCAGGTTCAGGTGTAACAGCAATGGTACCGGCAGTTATTGAATCAACATTAGGTACAAATAAAAATGTTTTAAAAGGAACAATAGGAGACACTATTGTTTATGTTGCATCATCAGAAGAATTTACTCCAAAAAACACAGCAGGCTCAGAAGGAGCCGCATTAATCACAGCAGGATTTGCCACAGTTAAAAAAGGTATCACTTTATCCACAGCAATATCAGGAAATAAATTTCAAGGAATTGCCGCACAGGCAGATGCATTGAATGACGGTGGTACAACTATTGCCGCTTCGGAATTTTTAAGGTCAAATGACAACGATACTACTTCAGGTAGTTTAGGAATTGTAAATGACAGCGGATTAACAGTTGGACTAGACAGTGATTTAAGAGTATATGTCGTTGGCACAAGAGTTAAAATAAAAAATCAAACAAGTGGTGGTGATTTTGAGATAGAAGACAACACAACTATCACAGGTGACTTGACAGTAACAGGAACATTAACATCAGCGAACAGTGTATCAACAGCAGTATCGACTTTGATTGTTGAAGACAACTTAATGGTATTAAACTCTACATCATCTGGACTATTACCTTCGGGATTAGTTAACTATGCAGGAGTGCAAGTAAACAGAGGTGCAGGTAGTGCCGGCGCAGGACCTTCATCACCAACAATACAAGATGTATTTTGGGTGTTTGATGAAACATTTGCTGATGATGGAACAACAACGTACGGTAATGCCGGCGGAGCCTGGTCTGCATTTAGATCAGGAAACAATTTAAATGATAAAACATTAGTAGATATCAGAGCAAACGTATTTCATGGAAAAGCAACAACGTCAGAATATGCTGACTTGGCAGAAAATTACACAACAGATAAAGAATACCCAGTGGGTACTGTAATATGTGTAGGAGGCGAACATGAAGCAACAGCAACCACTCCAGGCAGTATGCCCATTGGAGTTATATCCGATAAACCAGCATACTTGATGAATTCAGCAGGTGAAGGTCAAGCAGTTGCATTAAAAGGACGAGTACCAGTTCTAATAGCAGGCAAAATTAACAAAGGTGATTTAGTATACGTGTCTAGCATAGATGGAACAGCGTCAAAATTAGCAGATGATGGTGCTAATTTGGTAGGAATAGCATTAGAAAACAACGCAGATAATGAAGTAAAACTCGTTGAATGTGTGTTAAAAGTCTAATGTTATGTATTTTAACAACGATAAATAAATATAAACAATTAGTATACTAAAAAAAGGATTTAAATTATGTCAGTAGTAACAGCATCTAGATACAACGCATTACAAAGCAAAGTAGCCGCGGTGTTAAGCACTGGATCAGGCGATAAAGGTTATGGTATGTCCACAGCCTCAGCACAGGTTGGTGCTGGCGACACGATCAATGCAACACACTTGTCTACTCTATACACAGATATCAATAAGTGTATATTACACCAAACAGGTTCGGCAACAACAGCAATAGTTCAACCAGTAGCAGGAGACACAGTTGAAGAAGATAACTCAACTAATAAAAAAGGTTGGGCACAATTTGAAGCGAATGCCAACACAGCAGAGACGAACAGATTAAACAACTCTTCAGGAAACTTCACAACTGAAACAGAACTTACAGAAAACAGAACTTCATCTTGGGGTTCAGGTACAGATTCGATCAACGCAACATTTACAGCAACTTTCTCATCAGCAGACATTAAAAGAAATTACTTTAATGCAGGCGGTGAAATTAGATTAGCATTGTCACTATCAAGTGGTTCAGGTTCTAAAGGAACATCATGGACTAACTTGTTCTCAGGTGCAGGTACAATTAAGTTTGGAAGAACAGCAACTACTTGTACAGGTTCAGGATCAACAACTTCAATTGGTAACGTTGACATGACAGGTTCACACCAAACTATATTTTCAAAAGATGTAGGTTCAGGTGTATACGGAGAAAACGATTTCAACATCACAGCAAGAGACAACAGTTCTACAGTATTAGAATTTGTTGTAACTGCTAATGATGATGACGCAGGTGACCAAACAGGTACTGGTGGCCCGGTTGATGAAGACGTTGGAGGAACAACTACACTTACAGTTTCTTCTTTCAGAGCCAACAATGCAAGTGCAGTACAGCACAGCAGACCTTCGTTCTCAGTTACAAACAACTTCAATTAATAGTTAATTAATTTGGTAAGTTTCACTTCAGGCTTGACCTAGAAGTGCGACTACTATATACTAGTGCTATGGATAAAAGATTAGAAGAGGCACTAGAATATTCGAATTATATGGTTACTTACAATAACCAAAAACGAATCCTAAAGAATAAGTTTCTAGATCAAAATGTATACTATGCCGGTGGAACAAAGTTTAATATAACAAAAGAATTTATTACGTTTATTAATCTACTTTTGCAAAAAGGACAAACCAAGAGTGTTACAATAATAGATGACAACGACAATCCTGTACAGATAGACGACTTTCAAAAGTTTGTAGATGATGTCATGGACTTGTATTCAAAAAACGTCAATGATTATTATGCACAGATGCAGAGTATTAAAAAAAGAGAAATTAAAGACGTTTTAGATGCATGACCAAAGGCGTAGTTTTATTTGCAAACAACAATGAGCAAGTTGATTATATCAAACAGGCTATTTTTTGCACACAACAGATTAAAAAACATTTAGACTTACCTGTTTCGCTGGTAACAAATTCATCAGATCATTTGTATAAACAGTATTC
>MDSW01100168.1_pt1 | contig 35906 bp, 35 predicted proteins | sample 811171 | NCBI WGS metagenome assembly MDSW01 (sample SAMN05326641, study PRJNA326480) | marine metagenome | isolation source: seawater | place: Atlantic Ocean: North West | collected 2012 | reverse complement strand
GCCGCGTTGGCGTCCGCAAATCGTGTCCTGCAAGGCGCGAGTCGCCGCGTCGTGGCGTGCCACGATCAAGACTCGCAACGCGGCAGGGCGCGATTTGCGGCCCAACCCGGAGGGCCAAGCGCTGTTTTGCGGCAATCCAGCGTTCTAGCGCGCTTGCGCAGAATGACTGCGCGGCGCGCGCTACGCCTCGTCTTGGCGCAAAGCAGCGCTTGGCGCGGACTCGTATGAAGCCTCAACAGGCCCTTGGGGCCGTCAGCCGTTCATCGACAGCTCGCCGTTGATCAGCGCGCGTATCCAACTGACATAGCGTGGCAAAAGCCGCGGCGGCAAATCGTGGCCCAGGCCGTCAATTTCTTCGTAGTGGGCGTTGGGCAAGTGCTTGGCCGTGTCCCGGCCGTGGGCTACGGGCAGCAGCGGGTCGGCCTTGCCGTGGATGACCAGGGCCGGCTGCTGGATGCGTTCGAGTAACTTGCGCCGCGAGCGGGCCGAGAGCACGGCCAGCATCTGGCGATGCGTGCCGGCCGGCGAGTAGGCGCGCTCGGCGTTTTTCAGACATTCGCGATACCAGTCGGCCTCGCTGCGAGCCAGCTTGGGGTCGGTGCTGCCGATCATGCGCATGGTCTTGGCCATGTGTGCCGCCACGTCTTCGGGCGAGCGGCTCTTGGGCGCCTTGGACAGGCGCAGCAGCACAGCCAGGCGGCTGCGCGGCAGTCGGTGATGGCCGGAGGTCGACATGATCGAGGTCAGCGTCTTGACGCGGCCCGGATCACGAGCGGCCAGGATCTGGGCGATCATCCCGCCCATCGATACGCCAACGACGTGAACCTCGCGTACCCCCAGATGATCCAGCAGGCCGGTGGCATCGTCGGCCATGGCCTCCAGATCATAGGGCGCGCCGATCGGACGCTTGAACACGCTGCGCATGAACGCTTTCACCGGCGACGGATAGGCTTGTTTCGTCTTGTACTGGCTGGACAGGCCGATATCGCGGTTATCGAAGCGGATGACATACAGCCCGGTATCGGCCAGCGCGCGGCAAAAGGCGTCCGGCCAGGCGCGCAGCTGCATGCCCAGGCCCACGATCAGCAGCAGCGCAGGCCGATCGGGCCGGCCGAAGGTTTCATAGGCGATCGTCAGATCGCCGATCTCACAAGAATCGACTACGTCGGCGCCGTCCAGGGCCGGAGCCAGAAACTCTGTCATCGTCTTTTGTCCCGAGAAGAGGCGACCGGCACTATAGAGCGTACCGGCACGCAAAACGCCAAACCAATGAGCCTACTCGACCGACTCGCCGACGCCCATATCCAGAACGCCATTGATGCCGGCGAGATGGACGATCTGCCCGGCCAGGGCCGGCCGCTGCCACCCGACGATGCGCGCCACGTGCCAGCCGAGTTACGTGCTGGCTATCGGCTGCTGAAAAACGCGGGTTTCGTGCCGCCCGAGATCGCTACTCATCGCGAGCTGCGCGAGGTCGAGGTTCTTTTGAACCAGGCCGTGCCGGCGTCCGAACACGCCGAACGTCTGACCCGACGAGCGCGCTGGATCGAAACCCGGCTGGCCAGTTCCAGAGCCGGGCGCGCGCTCTTGGCCGATCGCCACTACGGCGATGCCATCAGACGACAGCTTGCGGGCCGCCGTGACAACGACGACTGAGACCACGCTACGAACCGCGGCCGGCCCCGCAGACCAGGCGACGATATCGGCCCTGGCCCACCGCATCTGGCCCGAACACTATGGGCCGATCATCGGCATGGCCCAGGTCGATTACATGCTGGCACAGAGCTATACCACGGCTGCCCTGGCTGCGGCCGAGGCCGCGGGCACCACGTTCTATCTGGCCGAGCAGGCCGGCCACGAGGTGGGCTATGCCGCGCTGGCGCCCGGCGACGAAGCCGATACCCGCCTGTTGGACAAGCTCTATCTAGCCGCCGAAACGCGCGGCCAGGGCCTGGGCCGGCAGCTGCTGGAGCACCTGGTAACCGCAGCCCGTACCAGCGGTGCGAGGCGGCTGGCGCTGCGGGTCAATCGCCACAACGCAGCCAGCATCGCCTTCTACCAGCGCATGGGCTTTCATATCGTCGATGCCCACGCGCTGGATATCGGCGGCGGCTATGTCATGGACGATTACCGGATGACGATGGCGCTGTCTGGCCGTCATTCCGGGCATAGCCAATCGTAGCCAGACGTTCGGCGATCTCGTCCAGGCCGGTGGCGTCGTCGATGGTGGCCGGGATCTGTACCGCGTCGCCGTCGGCGATCTGGCGCAGCGTGGCCCGCACCGTCTTGCCCGAGCGGGTCTTGGGCAGGCGCTCGACGATGACGGCTTTCTTGAACGCCGCCACCGGGCCAATCGCCTCGCGCACTGCCGCGATGAGCTCGGCCACGATATCGGCCTCGTCGCGCGTGCAGCCGGCCTTCAAGACCACGAGCGCGACCGGCAGCTGGCCCTTGTCGGCATCGCGTGCGCCGATGACCGCGGCCTCGGCCACATCGTCATGGGCCGCGACGACCTCCTCGATCATGCCCGTGGACAGGCGATGCCCGGCCACGTTGATGATGTCGTCGATACGACTCATCACCCACAGATTGTGCTGCTCGTCGAAATAACCCGCATCGCCCGAGCGATAGAAGCCGTCGTAGGCCGAGAGATACGCCTCTACGTAGCGCGTATCGTTGTTCCACAGCGTGGTCAGCGTGCCCGGCGGCAGCGGCAGTGCAATCGCGATGTCGCCCATCTGGCCGTCGGCCACAGGGGTGCCGTCCGGGCCCAACACCTGCACGTCATAACCCGGCATGGGCCGGCCCGCCGAGCCGGTCGGCACGCCCAGATCGCCAATGCCCAGCGGGTTGGCGGTGATGGCCCAGGCGGTCTCGGTCTGCCACCAGTGATCAATGACCGGCACGCCCAGATGCTGCCCGGCCCAGGCGGCCGTGTCCGGATCACAGTGCTCGCCGGCCAGAAACAGCGCCCGCAGGCTGGAGACGTCATAACCGGCCGCTGCCTGGCCCTCGGGGTCCACTTTCTTGATGGCGCGAAACGCCGTGGGCGCGGTGAAAAACACATTCACGCTGTGGTCTTCAATCACGCGCCAGAACGCCCCGGCATCCGGCGTGCCCACCGGCTTGCCCTCGTAGATAACGGTGGTACAGCCCAGCAACAGCGGCGCATACACACAGTAAGAGTGGCCGACGACCCAGCCCACGTCCGAGGCGGTCCAGAAGGTGTCCTGCGGGCGAAGACCGTACACCGCGCGGGCCGAGTAGTGCATGGCCACGGCATGGCCGCCGTTATCGCGCACCACGCCTTTGGGCTGGCCCGTGGTTCCCGAGGTGTAGAGGATATACAGCGGATCGGTGGCCGCCACGGGTACGCATTCGGCGGGACGCGCCGTGGCCACCGCCTCCTGCCAGTCGATGTCGCGACCGGCCACCAGCTCGCAACCCTGGGTCTCGCGCTGGATGATGATACAGCGCGCCACCTTGTGCGCGGCCAGTTCCAGGGCATGATCCAGCAGGGGCTTGTAAGCCACCACCCGGCCCGGCTCGATACCGCAGGAGGCCGAGATCACCAGCTTGGGCGTGGCGTCGTCGATACGCTTGGCCAGCTCCGGCCCGGCAAAGCCGCCGAACACCACGGAATGCACCGCGCCGATACGCGCGCAGGCCAGCATGGCGATGACCGCCTCGGGCATCATCGGCATATAGATGATAACCCGGTCGCCTTTTTCGACCCCCTGATCGCGAATCGCCCCGGCAAACCGGGCCACCCGGGCCAAGAGCTCGTCGTAGGTCAGGCGGGTGACGCTATGGGTGACCGGGCTGTCGTGGATCAGCGCCACACGCTCGCCGTGCCCGGCCTCGACGTGACGATCACAACAGTTGTCGCAGGTGTTGAGGGTGGCTCCGGCAAACCAGGAATAGAACGGGGCCGCACGCGTATCCAGCACGCTTTCGGGCGGGCTCAGCCAGCGGATATGGGCGGCTTCACGGCCCCAGAAATCCTGGGGGTTATCGCGAGCGTGTTCGAAGTCGGAGAGATAGCGTGTCGCAGGCGGTGACGTCATGGCCGGGGCGGTCGGTTATTTCATTCCGACGATGCCACCCCGGCCGCAATGGCCCTATACGACTTTCGCCCCTGGTGTCGCTCGGGTGCCGCTCGGTCAGTTAGGCGTTGAGCTCGTTTTCAGGCCTCGGCACCCAGATACTGCTTGGTGGCATCCACCAGGTTGTCTTCCAGCCATTTGGCCATGGCCACGTCGTCGGCCACCAGTGATTCCAGCGTAGCCTTGGCCTGGCCCTCGTCGGCCGCTTCGGCCGTGGTGATCAGCGCGCGATAGTTGGCCACTTCGAAGTGCTCGAAGGCGATGCTGGCCGCCACGCTCTGCACCGCGGTCTCCCCGGTCATCTGGGTGCCCCAGGAATGACCGACAGCCGACACCTTGCCGCCAATGTCTTTGGCCTTGGAGACGTCACCGCCCAGATCGGCCAACAAGTCGGCGATCTCTTTCTGGTGGGCCTGGGTTTCGGATACGTGCTCGCTCATACGCGCCGCCAGCTCCGGGTAGTCGCCCTCGAGCGCATCGGCCCGCCCGGAGAGCATGGTCTCCCCGTGTTTGGCGAAGGCATGCGCTTCCTGCAGCCACTCGATCAGGGTGTCTTTATGAGTCTTTGCCATGACAGGCGTTCCTACGAAAACAGACAGAACCTAGCGTTTCACGTGTAACACCGAAAATAAAGCGAGATATCGACACGCTTAGGTGAGAATCGACAGCGCCTCAGAAAACGCATCGTGGGCCTCATCAGAAAACAGCACGAAACGCGCCTGTTTCAGCGTGATCACCGAGCGCGCGGCCTCACCGAGCGTTTCCATGGCGATGGTGGCCGCCTCGGCCAGCGGATACCCATAGATACCGGCCGAAATAGCCGGAAACGCGATCGAGGCCGCGGCCTTGTCCTCGGCCAGCTCCACCGCGCTGCGATAGCAGCCCGCCAGCTGGCCCGGCACCTCGGGATCATCCGAGTAGACCGGGCCGGCGCAGTGCACCACCCAGTCGTTGGGCAGATCAAACGCTGGCGTGATCACGCCCTGGCCGGCCTCGATCGGCGCCAGCGCGCGGCTGGCCTCGAGGAGCTGTGGCCCGGCGGCGCGGTGGATCGCCCCGTCGACCCCGCCGCCGCCTTTGAGCTGGCGGTTGGCGGCATTCACGATCACGTCGATATCGCCCTGGCGGGTGATATCGCCCTTGATACATTCGATGGTCATCTCCCCGATGGTGCGCTGCATGATTGGGCTTCGCGGCTGATAAGCTTTATCCACATCTTTACGTGATCAGCGGCCTGTGGCCAAGCTCGTCAAACTCTGGACCGCGCTTCAGACCAGTTACTGGTTCATCCCGTCGCTGATGGCTTTCGTGGCGGGCCTGCTGTCGTTTGCGTTGGCCAGCGTCGATGGCTGGCTGGGCAACGCCTGGATTGATGCCGTGCCCTGGGTCTATCGCGTACAGGCCTCGGGGGCGCGCGATATCCTCACCACGGTGGCCGGTTCGATGATCGGCGTGGCCGGTGTGACGTTCTCGATCACGATCGCGGCCCTGTCTTATACCACCACCACGCTGGGCCCGCGTCTGCTCACCAACTTCATGAGCGACAAGGGCAACCAGGTCACGCTGGGCACGTTTCTGGCCACCTTCGTGTACTGCGTCCTCCTGCTGCGCACTATTCAGGCCGGCGACGACACCGGGGCCAGCTTCGTGCCCCATCTGTCGATCGTCTTTGCCATCGTGCTGGCCATGGCCAGTCTGGCGGTGCTGATCTATTTCATTCATCACATCGCCGAGTCGTTGCACGTCTCCAACGTGATCGCCGACATCGGCGGGGATCTGGACCGTGCCATCAGCGCTTACGACCAGCGCTCGCGCCCGCCCGAGGGCACCCACTCGGCGACCGCCCTGCCGGGCGATTTTGCCAATCGCGCGCGTGCGGTGACCGCGCCCACCAGCGGTTATATCCAGAACGTGGTGCATAAGACACTGATGCGCATCGCCTGCGAGCACGACCTGGTGATCCGCATGAGCCGCGTGCCCGGCGATTTCGTCGTCGACTCCCAGGCGCTGGTGGAGGTCTGGCCGGGCCAGGCCCTCGACGATCCCCGCATCGGCGATCAGATCCGCCAGGCGTTTGCCATCGGCCGGTCACGCACCCAGTCGCAAGACGTGCTGTTTCTGGTCAACGAGCTGGTCGAGATTGCCGCCCGGGCGCTCTCACCGGGCACCAACGACCCCTACACCGCCATGAGCTGTCTGGACTGGCTCAGCGTGGCGGTGGACCGCATGGCACGCAGCCGCATGCCGTCATTGCCTTATTTCGATGACGACAACGTCCTGCGCGTCTGGGCGCCGGTATTTGATTTCAAAACCCTGACCAACGCCATCTACGATCAGCTGCGGTGTTATTTCGCCACCGACGTGAATGCCGCCGTGCATATGCTGGACCGGCTGGGCGAAAGCGGCGCGTTCATCGGCCGCGCCGACGACCGGGCCCTGCTGCGCGAGCATGCGGCCTCGCTGGAAGCGGCCACGCGCCCAAGCGTGAACAACCCGCGTGACACCGAGCGCCTGGATTATGCCGCCCGGCGCGCGGCACGGCTGCTGGCCGACCCGGTCACGCGCGACGATCACGTATCGCCTTGAACCCCACCGCCAGGGCGCCATCTTCCTGCCCACGCTCGACGACGATGTTCGCATGACCGACTTTGCACCTGATGCGCGGCCACAGCCGCCGATCGCCCAGCGCGTTGCTGACCAGACCCAGATCCACGGGACCACGCTGACCGACGACTATGCCTGGCTGCGGGATGCCCACTGGCGCGACGCCATGATGGACCCCAGCCGGCTCGACGGTGAGATCCGGGCTTATCTGGACGCTGAAAACGCCTATACCGAGGCCATGATGGCCGATACCACCACGCTTCAGGCCGAGCTGGTGGCCGAGATGCGGGCCCGCATGGCCGAGGTGGATGCCAGCGTGCCCACGCCGGATGGGCCGCATGTCTATTACGTGCGCTTCCGCGAAGGCGGACAGCACCCGATCTTCTGTCGTGCGCCGAGAGCCGCCGACGGCAGCGCCGAACCCGGCCAGCCGCTCACCGACGAGCAGATCCTTCTGGACGGCGACGCCGAAGCCGAGGGCCGCGAGTATTTCTCGCTGGGCGCGGTCGACCACAGCCCCGATCACGCCAAGCTGGCCTTTGCCCTGGACGAGCGCGGCTCCGAGGCCTACACCATCCACGTGCGGGATATCGCCACGGGTGATGAAATCCAGCCGCCGATTGGCAACGCTACCGGAAACGTCCAGTGGTCGGCGGACGCCAATACGCTGTTCTTCACCACGCTAGACGATAATCACCGGCCCTGTCGTGTCTGGCGCCTGGCGCTGGGGGCAGCACCGTCAGAGGCGGTGCTGGTCTACGAAGAGCCCGATGCCGGTTTTTTTGTCTCCATCGGCGAGACCCAGTCCGGCGACTATCTGCTCATCCAGGCCCACGACCACGCCACCAGTGAGACCCGCTTTATCCCGGCAGCCAGCGCGCATGCCGAGCCCCGGCTGATTGCCGCCCGCGTACCCGGTCGTGAATACAGCGTAGACGACGACAACGGCACGCATTTCGTCATCTTGACCAACGCCGGCGACGCCGAGGACTTCAAGCTCATGCGCGCGCCGATCGCCGCACCCGACTATGCCCACTGGGAAGAGATCGTGGCGCATGTGCCCGGCCGGTTGATTCTCGACCACGTGGAACTGGCCCACTACCGGGTGCGCATGGAACGTGCCGATGCCCTGCCGCGGATCGTGATCACCGCCAAGCAGACCGGGACCGAGCACGCTATCGCCTTTGACGACGAGGCCTACTCCCTGGGCATGTCGGTGGGCTATGAATACGACACCGCCACCCTGCGGTTTCTCTATAGCGCACCGCACACGCCAGACGAGACCTTCGACTACGACATGGCCCGCGGCACGCGAGAACTGCGCAAGCAGCGCCAGGTGCCCAGCGGCTTTGACCCCGCGGCGTATATCGTGCGGCGGCTGACCGCCGAGACCGCCGACGGCGAGGCCGTGCCCATCACGCTGACCTATCACCGCGACACACCCCTCGACGGCAGTGCGCCCTGCCTGCTGCACGGCTACGGCGCCTACGGCATCAGCGAGGCGGCCGCATTTTCATCGAGCCGGTTCTCGCTCATTGATCGCGGCTTCATCCATGCCATCGCCCATGTGCGCGGCGGCAAGGAACGCGGTTATCGCTGGTATGCCGACGGCAAGCTCGACAAGAAACCCAACACGTTTGCCGACTATATCCGCGTGGCTGAGCACCTCTGCGAGGCCGGCTTTACCGGCCCCGGGCGCATTGCCGCTTTCGGCGGCAGCGCCGGCGGGATGCTGGTCGGGGCCGTTATCAACCAGCGGCCGGAACTGTTCGGGGCCGCCATCGCCGACGTGCCCTTCGTGGATGTCTTGAACACCATGATGGACGACACCCTGCCGCTCACCCCGCCCGAGTGGCCCGAATGGGGCAACCCGCGCGACGACGAAGCCGCCTTTGCCACCATCGCCAGCTACTGCCCCTACCAGAACGTGGCCGCCCAGGATTACCCGGCTATTCTCGTCATCGCGGGCGTCTCCGACCCACGGGTGACCTACTGGGAGCCGGCCAAGTGGACCGCCAAGCTGCGCGCAACCAAGACCGACGCCAACCCGCTGCTCTTGAAGACCCACATGGCCGCCGGCCACGGCGGGCTGCCGGGGCGCTTTGCTGCACTGGAGGAAATGGGGCTGATCTTTGCGTTTTTGTTAAAAGCGCTGGAGAAGACTCAGGCCTGATCCGGCCGAGCCCTGCAGCGATCTCGTCTTGTGGCTACCGGCACCGGGCACAGCCTAAAGATTCCAATAAAACAGACACATAGCGCTTTTAGCCCCCATGAGGCGACATATCTATTGATATGTTCTGACGAATCCGCGTAATGTCTGGGTGTCAATATGAATTGACACCGATCAACGGATTTATCTCTTAGGGGGAATACAATGAAAAAACTCATCGTGGGGATGGCGCTTGTGGGCATGAGCGCGTCGGCCAGTGCGGTTGCGCCGGGCGGCGACGGCTGTGGCTGGGGCAACCTGGTGTTCGAGGGCAAGAGCGGCCTGCCGGTGCACCTGCTGGCCACCACCGTCAACGGCACGTCCGGCAACGCCACCTTCGGCATGACCAGCGGCACCAACGGCTGTGACACCAGCGGCGCGCTGACCTACGACGGCAAGAGCCTGCTGGCCATGAACGGCATGCTAGAAGAAGTGGCCCAGGACATGGCCAGCGGCCATGGCGAAGCGCTGACCGCGCTGTCGGTCTCCATGGGCATTCAGCCGGATGACCGCGCCCACTTCGACGACGTGATGCACCAGCACTTTGCCGACGTGTTCCCGAGCTCGGATGTCGATGCCGGTCAGGTCATGACCAACATCGACACCGTCATGAAAAAAGACAACCGCCTGAGCGTCTACGCTTCGTAGCGACCACCGCCTGCGGTGATACCCCGTCGATTGTCGGCGGGGTATTTTTTTGAATGTCGCCATCCGCCCCGCAAGCCGCCTCGGGCGCCGGCCACACGCCTCATGCCATCGAGCATCTCTATCAAGCACAGATCTCACATAACGCTTGGCGGTCATGCGTCGACAGGTGTCAGGTCCGCACTGGGCCGTGCCGCGTTGATCCTCGCCGCAGCTTTTATGTGTGTTGCACCGGCCTCAGCGGCCGTCGAGGCATCTATGGCGCGCCTGGCCGCCACGCCGCGATGGCAGGCGCTGCTCCATATCAATCCCGGTGCAACGCTGCGCGGCGTGGGCACAAGCTATGTCGACGACGCCGATTTCTTCCTGTCCGCCAATGGCGCGCGTGACCCGCTGGCCGAGCTGCGGGCCACCCGCAAGGCCCTGGCGCCGCCACACAGCCCGGCGCGCTGTCGCTTTCCGGCGCGTTATCGTTTTCTGGCCGAACATCTGGGCTGGCATGAGGCCGACCCGCTCGGCCACTGTCAGGCCTATCATGACTGGCGCGAGCGTATGCCGATCGGGCAGCTGGTATTGGTGTTTCCAGCGGCGTATCTGAATAGTCCGTCTTCGATGTTCGGGCACACGCTGTTACGCCTGGACGCATCAAAAACGCCCGAGTCGGAATATCTCTCCCGGGCAATCACCTTCAGCGCCCAGACCGCCGGCCAGGACAATTCAGCGCTTTATATCTGGCGCGGCCTGGCCGGCGGCTATCCGGGGCGGTTCTCGGTATCGTCCTATGCCCAGCGTATTCACCAGTACGGTTTTCTGGAAAACCGCGATATCTGGGAATACACGCTCAATCTGAATCATGACGAGCTGGACTGGTTGGTGGCGCATCTCTGGGAGCTGCGCGACATCAACTTTGATTATTATTTCTTCGACGAGAACTGCTCGTTTCGGCTGCTGGAGCTGGTGAATGTCGCCCGGCCCGAGGCCGATCTGCTGCAGGGCCTGCGCGTGACCGAGCTGCCCGTGCATACGATTCGCACGCTCGAGCAGGCCGGCCTGGTCACGAGCCGCCACTATCGCGCTTCGAAGGTCAACGCGCTCACGCATGCCGCCGAGGCGTTATCACCCGCCGACCGGCGCCTGGCGGCTCGCCTGATGCATGACCCGTCCCTGCTCGAAAGCAATGCGTTCAAGGCACGCCCGCCGGGCCAGCGCCATCGCATCGCAGACGTGGCCTATCAGGCGCTTCGCATCAAGGGCCGCAAGAGCGCGCGCAGCCGAGACACCGCACAGGCCAGTCTGGCACTGCTGCGCGCCGTACAGCAGAACCCTGCCCCGCCTGACACCGCGGCGGCGGCACCGGCCCCACCCGAAGCCGGGCATCGCACACATCTGGCCTCCCTGGCCGCCGGCTCGCTGGACGGCCGCGCCTTTGGCGAGTTCGGCTTTCGTATGACCTATCACGACGTGCTGGACCGCCCGCAGGGCTATCTGGACGGCGCCGGCATCGAAGGCTTCAACCTCAAACTACGGGCCTACGAGGACGGCGATGTCGAGCTGGAACGCCTGGATCTGGTGCATATCCGCTCGATCGCACCACGCAGCACGTTTTTCAGCCCTATTTCCTGGTTTGTCGACGGCGGTCTGGAGCAGGTGCCGCTCGAACACGATCGTGGCCTGGGGTTACAGATTCAGGGCGGACCGGGGCTGGCCTGGCAGCTAGGCCATCTGCGCCCGTATGGCTTTGCGGTGGCCCGCGCCGAGACCGTGCCCCAATCCGAGCCTACCCTGGCAGCCGGCGCCGGCGCCCAGCTGGGCGCGCTCTGGATTCAAAAGCCCGTACAGCTGGGTATTGATTTCGAGCAGCTCTACTTCACGCCCGGCTTTGAACGCCAGCGCACATCGCTGACCGCCAACGTGCCGATCTCGACCAACAACGCGCTGCGCAGCAGCTGTCGCTACGAGAGTCAGGATTCCGGGGGCATCACGCAGTGCCAGATCGGGTTCCGGCATTTCTTCTAGGTGCCGCGCGGGTTGTCGCGCTGCCTCGGGCTGCTGCGAGACCGGCGTAAGCGCGCATCAACAGCACGCCACGTAAGGTATGGGCCATGCTGAGCGCGTTTATACCGACCCGTTATCGATCACGCCGCCGGCCAGGCCGTGTGGGTGCGTTGCTGGCCCTTGTATTGGCCAGCCAGACCACGCTCGCCTCACCCCTGGGCAAGACCCTGCAGACCCTGGCGCCGGATGCCGACAGCCATGTGCTGTCCATGGCCGCCGAGGCGCTGCGCTGTGCCAGCTACCACGGCGAGCCGGATGCGCACACGCTGGCGGTCATTGATTATTCCATGCCCTCCACGGCCAAGCGTCTGTGGGTGTTTGATCTGGACGAGCCGGCGCTTCTGTTCAACGAACGAGTGGCCCATGGCAGTGCCACCGGCGACAACAAGGCCACCTTCTTCTCCAACAAGCCGGGCAGTCATGCGTCCAGCATCGGCCTGTATCGCACGGCCAACAGCTATTACGGCAGCAAGGGCTATGCGCTACGCCTGAAAGGCCTGGAAGAAGGCGTCAACGACAATGCCTACAAGCGGGCGATCGTCATGCACGGGGCCGACTATGCCACGCCGTCGTTCGTGCATCGCATCGGCCGTCTGGGCCGCAGCTGGGGCTGCCCGGCGGTGCGCCCGGGCATCGTCAAACCCCTGATCAACAGCATCAAGGACGGGCAGTACCTGTTTGCCTACTACCCGAAGCCGGACTGGATTGATAACAGCGAATACCTGAACTGCCCGGTTAGTCACGACGCCCAGGCAAAGAACGCGCCGTAAAGATAGACGAGGCAAAATCGTCGATGGCCAGCGCGGTGCGCCGCGGGGCCTCGCGGATCGGCGTGTGGCCGACATCGTGAAAAACGGTCGCACGGCTATCGGCCAGCCCGGCCGTCAGCTCGTCGACCACACGTACATCGAAGATCTGATCCTTCGCGCCCCAGATAATCAACGCCGGCATGCGCAGCCCGTCCAGCACCATTTGATAGGTACTGGCGGGCAGATGCGTCTGTACGTTCAGCAGGTTGTCTAAAATTTGCGACTGGGCGTCGCGGTGGGCCACGGCCTGCATGGCCAGGGCGTGGCGGATGCTCTCGGGAATGAACGGCGGCTTGGCCATGGCCAGATCGAGCACGCGCTGGTAGTCGGCCTCGGTGCGGATGGCAAGCGGATTGTCACCTCGTTCAATGGCGCTCATCACCGGCGACGGGTTGTCCTGGTAGACACCGGCCGCATCAATGAGCACCAGCCCGCGGGTCTGATCCGGCTGACCCAGCGCCCAGAGCGTGGCCACCGCGCCGCCCATGGAATGCCCGACCAGCACATAATCGGTGAGCCCCTTGGCACGGGCGAAGTCGATCAGCGTATTGGACATGCCGTCGGCCGAGGCATTGTCGTTAAGCGGCGTCTGGCCGTGGCCGGGGAGATCGGGCACCACGAGATGCCAGCGCGCGGTCAGCTCACGCGCCACGCGGTTCCAGTGGTTGCGGTCCCCGGTATAGCCGTGCAGCAGCACGAGCGTTGGCGCATCGGGCGGCCCGCCTTCCGAATAGACAACGACGCTCTGATCGGCCAGCGTGAGCTGATGACTGGCGAGACCGGCCCAGGCCCGCTCCTGGCGCATGAAGTCGTCCAGCTGGGCCCGGTCGGCGCCGCCCGGCGTAACGCAGCCGGCGATGCACACGATGACAAGGCCCAGCAGGCCTGCAATAACACGGCGTGACGCGCTCGACATGTCCGGTGCCTGGCCCCGGTTTCAAAATTCCGGGACCAGTATGTCGCGCTCGCGCCGCGTTGCCGATACGACGTTCGGTGCGTCAGGCCGTATCGGTATTGAAGTTGGCCTGTACCGGGGCAAGCGCCGGCGCGTCGGTGCGTTCTTGGCTGGCACTCGCACCGGCCCGTACGCGGTTGTCGCCGTCTTCGGAGAAATAAGCCGCCGCGAAACGCTGCTGGTCATTGCGTGTTTCGATGTCGTCGACATACCACCACTCGGCCTGAATCCGCTCGCGGGTGATATCCAGCAGCATATAGCCGCGGCTGGCCAGCTCGACATATTTCATGGCCGGGTTCTGGGCCTTGGTGGTCTCGGGATTGCCGTTGCTGCCGGGTGAGGTGACCGAGGTGCCCACGAACTCGACGGCCATGCTGCCGGCGCCGGTATCGGGGTTGTAGGCATCCGGATTGTTGGGGTCTTCGGTGATGTCCTGGGCCCAGGAGGTATGAATATCGCCGGTCAGCACCACGACGTTATCAATCGCCACGTTGGGTGCTGCCTGGCCGCCGCGAATCAGACGCCAGATGGCCTCGCGAGCACGCGGGTAGCCATCCCACTGGTCTGAATTGATGAATACGCCGCCCTGGCCGCCCGGGTTGTCGGTGTTACTGCTGTTGGGCGCGCCCACGGCCTTGAGCTGGCCGAACATGACCTGCTGGCCCAGCAGCTGCCAGCGGGCCGGGCTGTTCTGCAGCCGGCCGGCCAGCCAGTCGCGCTGGGTGTCGTCGATCAGCGTGCGATCGGGATCGGCATAGGCGCCGGTATCGGTAAAGCCGTTCTCGGCGTTGTTGGCCAGCTGTTCGTCGCGGCCGATCAGGCGCGTGTCGAGCATGTTCAGGCGCACCAGATCGCCGAAGTCGAAGCTGCGATAGATCGCAAGCGGCGTGTCGGGCACGGTTTCGCGAATCGGCAGCCATTCGTAGTAGGCCTGAACTGAGGCAGCCTCGCGCGCCGGCCACGGCCCCTCCCCGCGATCGGGATCATGGTTCTGAGCCCCATCGCGCCAGCTGTTATTGGTGGACTCGTGATCGTCCCAGACCACGATCATCGGGTGCTGGCGGTGCACCTCGGCCAGGTCGGGATCGGTGCGATAACAGGCATAGCGGGTGCGATAGTCCTCCAGCGTGACGATCTCGTAGGGCGGCTCGGGCGCCCGGCCCAGGGGCCGACCGTCGCCGTACTCGTCCGGGTTGACCTCCGGTGGCACACCGCGCCCCGGATATTCGTAGATGTAGTCGCCCAGGTGCAGAACCACGTCCAGATCGGCCCGCTCGGCGATGCGCCCATAGACGTTGAAAAAACCAAACGGATAGTTCGAGCACGACACCACCGCCATGCGCAGCCGCTCCACGCCGGTGGTCGGCAGTGTGCGGGTGCGGCCGACGGGCGAGCGCTGGCCCTGGGCTTCAAAGCCGTAGTAATAGGTCTGACCGGCGGCCAGGCCGGTAGCATCGACCTTGACCGTATAATCGCGTGCGGCGTCGGTAACCAGCGTGCCGCTGCGCAGCGGGCTGGTGGCATCCGGCGTCTCGGACAGCCACCAGGCCACGCTGACCGACCCGGCGGTGGACGGGGTCACGCGCGACCAGAGCATCACCCGGTCGGCCAGCGGGTCGCCACTGGCCACACCGTGGGCAAACGTTGTCGTACTACTAGCCGGCGCGCGCCCCACACGCACATCGGCGCCGTCGCTGCAGCCTGTGACCAAGCCCGCGCCCAGGGCCGCACCGGCGGTATAGCCGGCCCGCCGCAGAAACGAGCGGCGCGACTGCGGCGCAAAGAACGAGCGATAACGTTTGTTTCGGTGACCCATCGATGATCTCCCTGGAGGTAATTATTGGGCGCGGCCACGAGCCGGCCACTTTCGTGGTGATAGACCAGCGTGGCGGACGTCTATTAAGGGATCGTGAAAATCCATCGACTTGTGAAAACGCCCAGAGCGAGACTATCGTCGTAGCTATCACACGGACAGGATCGCCCCGTCATGGCTGACGATGACCACGGCAAGTCGATCAAGAACGAGGCGCAGTACGAAGCGCTACGCGAACAGGGGGCGAGCAAAGAAAAAGCCGCCCGTATCGCCAACGCCGACAACCCCGGCAAGAAAGGCGGTCAGGCCGATCCTTACGAACAGTGGACGCTAGAGGCGCTCTACGAGCGGGCCCAGGAGATCGGCATTGACGGCCGCTCCGGTATGAACAAGGACCAACTCATACGCGCCCTGCGCGAGCACTAGACGCCTGGCAGCCTCGACGGCCCGCGTAGAATCAGCCGCCCGGCACCAACAACGGCCTTGCGGCGGCATCCGCGCTCGCGATTGTTGCGTAGAGCCACAGTCCGGCAGCGCCGTCGCATGACATCGATACGGAACGCCTGACCGCTTTCCCAGAAGAGCTTTCGGACACGACTATGCAAGTGACCTTCATCGGTGGCGCCGACGGCGTGACCGGTTCCTGCACCCTGTTGACCGACGACCGGATCGGCGTGCGGGCGCTCGTGGACTGCGGAGCCTATGCCGAGCGCCCGGCCGGCGTGCCCGACGGCGCGCCCCGGCTGCCCTTCGATGCCCGCCTGCTGGACTTCGTGGTGCTCACCCATGCCCACCGCGATCATTGTGGCCGCCTGCCGCAGCTGCATCGGGCCGGCTTTCGCGGCCCGGTCTATTGCACCGACGCCACCGCCTGGATGACCCGCCTGGCGCTAATGGATGCCGCCAAGTTCTCGCGTGAATACAACGCCAGCGACGTCGAACTGATCGACTTCCAGGCCGTGGATCACTGGTCGGATTTTGTCTTCGACGCGCCGCTGCGCCTGCACGGCGTGTCGATCACGTTTCATCGCAGCGCGCATATTCTGGGCGCTGTCTCGGCCACCATCGGCTGGCGCAGTCGCGTGGGCGTGGCGCGCTCGATCGCGTTTTCCGGCGATATCGGCGGTAACACGCCGGATAACCCGTATCAATCGCTGCTGGCCGGCCAGACCGTGCCGGGCAGCGTGGATTATATGGTGGTCGAATCGACCCGCGGCGCCGAGCCGGCGCGCGGGCCTGAATACAAGTCGTTTGATGCCCGCATCACCGCCTGGGCCGATTTATTGGCCGACAGCGATGCCCGCGGCGGCGGGCCGGTCATCGCCCCCTGTTTTGCGATTCATCGGGCCCAGGAACTGTGGTTCGACCTGGACACGGTGCTGCGTACCACCCACGCCGGCGCACCGGATGCCAGTGGCCGGCCGCGCTGGTTATCGCTGGATGCCCCGCTGGCCACGCGCATGACCGAGGTCTATGCCGCGACACTCGCCGACCGCCTGGGTCCGGCCGGCGCCCCGGCTTATCGCAACCCGGCCATGGCGGCTCGCCTGGGGCTTTCCAGCGAGGCGGCGCTGGATACCTATCTGGCCCAGCTCTGGCTACGGGTGGCCGATAACAAGGCGCCGGGCGGCACGCTGCGGGCCATGCAGGACGACACCCTGTCCCGGGTGATCGCCCTGGCCGGTTCGGGCATGTGTGAAGGCGGGCGGATCGTGGATTTCATCGCCGATCAGATCACCAACCCGGCCGCCACTATCGTGCTGTGTGGCTATGCGCCGCCCACCACCGGTGCCGGGCGGCTGCGGGCTTGGTTAAACGGCGAGTGGCCCGAGGGCATGGCCCTGCCGCTGGGCGACGTCCGCCTGGATACCTCGCGCATCCGCGCCCGCGTCGTGGATTTCGGCGATTACTATTCCGGCCACGGCGACGTCGAGGCGCTGGCGCGTTTCGTTTTCGCGGCGGATACCCACGGCATGGCCGCCCCGCCGCCGCGCGTGCCGGCCACGGTCTTTCTGAATCACGGCGAGCCCGAGTCCCGAACTGCACTGGCCGAGCACTTGCGCGAGCGATCCGAGGCCCCGAAGGCCGGCGATCGCGCGCTGGCCCGGGTGATCCTGCCCACCCACGGCCAGCGCTTCGATCTGGACTCGCCCGACCAACGCCGCGAACGCGAGGCCCCGCGTCGCCGGCGGCTATCCGGGGCGTGACAGCACGCGCTCTAGACCTTGTCTTGTACCTGCCCGTAGGCCAGCAGCGAGAACAGGACTGTCCCGCCGATGACGTTGCCCACGAACGCCGGCAGCAAAAACTGCAGGCCAACCTGCGCGGCCTGGACCTGGCCGGCAAACCACAGCAGATAGGCCTCGGTCGAGCCGACGATGATATGCACAAAGCTGCCTAGGCCGATGAGGTAGGTCAGCACCAGAATCATCCAGAACTCGAAGCCGCGCGAGTTGGGCAGCATCCAGACCACCGCGGCAATGATGAAGCCGGCCGGAATCGCCTTGATCAACATTTCACCCATGCTGTTGTCGAACACCGGCTTGGACAGGCTGATCAGGGCATCGATCTGGGCGGGCGTGCCCATCACGTAATAGATGAACCACGCCATGAGGAGCGTGCCCAGCAGATTGCCCAGCAGCACTACGGCCCACAGCCGCGCCGCCACGGCCAGCCCGTGAAAACTGAACCGGCTGGCCAGCGGCAGCACGACCGTAATCGTGTTCTCGGTGAACAGCTGCATGCGCCCGAGGATCACGATCAGAAAGCCGAAGACATAGCCCAGGTTGCTGACCAGATCACGCCAAGGCGCCTCGGGCAGGGCGTCATACAAGAACGCCTTGCCCAACACCGACATACTGATCGCCAAGCCGGCTGCCAGCGCCGACCACCATAGCGACAGCGGCGCGCGGGCAAGCTCTTCTTCGCCGTCACGACTGATGGCGGCATAAACTGCTCGCGCGCTCAGCCGCGTACCGTGTCGCTCGGGCGACGAAATATTCGGGTCAGTGTCTGCCATGAGCGCTCTTTGTGATGACATAACATGCGTATCGCCATACGCTGCGCGTTATTCACCCCGCCGGCAAGCGGTGATCGTCTACAACCTCTGACGCACAACATGTTTAGTGTTGTGTGCTCTGGCCGAGCTGTCGTGCGGGTTCCAGTCCATAGCGCGCCCGCGCCCAGACATAAAGCGCCAGCCCTACGCCCATCCACACCGCAAACAGCAGCCACTCCACGGGTTTGAGCGCCGACGGGCTCATAGGCAGGTACAGCCCCACGATGGCAATCGAGAGCACGATCGCGATCACGCCGAGCGTAATGCCGCCGCGGGTGCGAAACGGGCGCGGCATGTCCGGCTCACGCAGGCGCAGCACCACGAACGAAGCCGCCACGAACAGATAGGCGATGACGATGCCCAGGCCCCCGGCATCCACCAGCCACACGGCCGTGGAGCGGCCGAAAAACGGCGCGATGGTGCTGACCAAACCGATAGCCAGAATCGCCACGTAGGGCGTGCGATGCTTCGGATGCAGCCGAGCGAAGACCGCCGGCAGCATGCCCGCTCGCGCCAGCGCATAGATCGCCCGCGAGCCGCCGATATAGAACGCGTTCCAGCTGGTCACGATGCCCGCCATGCCGGCCAGCACCATCAGCTTGCCGGCCCAGCTGGCGCCAAAGGCCGCGGCCATGGCCTGGGGCACGGCCAGGCCGTCGGGATCGATACCGGCCGCACTCAGCACATAAGCGGTACCGAAAATCATTGCGGCGTACCAGACCACGGCCAACAGCACGGAAACGATCAACAGACGCCCGATATCCCGATGCGGCAGGTCGATCTCTTCGGCCGCCTGCGGAATCACGTCAAAGCCCACGAACATGAACGGCACCATGATGAGCACCGACTGGGCGCCCGCGGCCATGCTGGGCTCGCCGGTAAACAGCGGCAGAAGATTGTCTTGGCTGCCCGAAAATAGTGCACCGGTGAAAAACATCACGCCCACCACTGCGATCAGCAGGGTGACGAGTTTCTGCACCAGAGCCGCCGTGCGCACGCCGACGTAGTTGATGCCCATCATGGTCAGCGAGCCTGCTACCGCAACGGCCACCCAGGTGGCTTTCACGTCGAAGCCGGCCACCGTCCAGAGATGGCCTACGTCATAGCCCGGCGCCAGGTTCTCGATCACCGTGGGCAGGGCCACCGCCTCGAAGGCCACCACGGTCATATAGCCCAGCACGATCGACCAGGTACAGATGAACGAAGCGAAATGGCCCAGGCCGCGATACGAATAGACGTGCTCGCCGCCGGCCTCGGGCATGGCCGCGGCCAGCTCGGCATAGGTCAAACCGACGCAGACGATGGCCAGGCCACCGAGCACAAAAGCGGCCACAGCGCCCAAGGAACCGGCGGTGGTGATCCAGTGGCCGGTCATTACCACCCACCCCCAGCCGATCATGGCCCCGAAGGCCAGGGCCAGTACGTCTTTTCGGGCCAGGACACGTACAAAACGCGCGGTATCGGTCATCGAAGTCTCTTGGTTCTTGAAAGCGGGGTCGCACGCAAAGGCTGCGCCAAATCAAATTGCGCGGGTGTCATAGAATTCGCAATACGCGATCCGTCGCAGGCCTGCGGGACGTTACGGATCACGCCCGCAGCGACAAGCTGTTATCGTCGCGACCGGATTGTATTCACCGACAGACGAGACACGATATGGACGTTAACGACTGGCAGAGCCTGGAACGCGACGATAAACGCGGCTTCGAGATTCTGGGCCGCGAGCAAGGCATGGGCTGGGAAGTCGAGGTGCGCTTCGACGGCGCCATCGAGCCCAAGCGCGACTCCGAGTCGGCCAAGGATCGTCAGGAAGCGGTCAAGGTCGGCCGTGAAATCGCCATGGCCGCGCTGTAGACCGCGATGGCTTTAGGGCTCAAAGCCGGCCCGTTCGCGGCGCCGGCTTTTTTGTGGTTGCGTCGTGCAGATCAGCGGATAATCGATGCCGGAAAGCACGTTTGCGATGTCGTGGAGTCGTCGCCCAACTCGATGAAAGCTCACAATCTGCCGCGTCGTGTCTGTATTCGAGTGCCCTTCAGGGCCGGCGCAGACGGCCGGGGCGAGTGGGTGTCCGGCGCACCGCGCCGGCGTGGCCAGCATGTTTGAGCGCGGCCAGAGCCGCGTGAGTTCCTGGCCGTGTCCCAGTCGCCCCGGACGGCTGCGTGTACCCGCGTAGCGGGCGGGCATGTAGGGGGTCCTTTGCTTTGGTTCCTTTCATTTGGACAAGCAAATGAAAGGGACTCGCACTGCAGTGCGAAACCGGCGTCAAACGCATTCTTGATAGCGTGACGACTTTCCCGGTAGGCGCCTCACGAAACTCGCATGCTTAAGCGATCGGCAACAACGCGCGCCGCCACGGCTCCTATGGCGTTAGAGCTTGCCCGACGCAGGTTCGCCAAGACCCAATTTTAGGTGTTTGCGTTGACCCGTGTCAGTTTGAGAGCGGAGATTCAAAGATCAGCGGCTCGACGCCGCCGTTTTCTCGAACGTCAGCCCCCAGCTGGTCAGCGCCGCGAAGAGCATGATCAGCAGCAGAAACCAGCCCTGGAACACAAACGGGAAGACCGACGTGGGGGCGACGACAGGCAGCCAGTCGTACTGGGTCTGCATGGACTGCAGCGTGGCCCAGCCCAGCAGAATGGGCGCGCCCCAGGGAAAGATATAGCCCAGCGCCGAGGTCACGGCGTCCAGCATATTGGCCCGGCGGTAGCGATGAATGCCATAACGCTCACCGATCTCGCGCACGAAGGGTGCGGCAGCAATCTCGGCGGCCGTGTTGATGGTGATGGCCGAGTTGAGGACCGCCACGATCAACCAGTTGGAAAACTCGGCGCGCTTGACCGAATCGCCGATCCAAACCATCAGCCGGCTCGTGATCGCAGCCATGGTGCCGCCGGCGCGCAGCAGGTGGGCCGCGGCCACGATGAGCAGAATCAGGATGGCCATGTTCATATAGCCCTGAACCCCGGCCACCAGCGCCCCGCTGACCACTTGATCACTGTCGGGGTTAAACGCGAACACATCGGCAAAGCTGCCGGTATGCGCGGCCATCATGGTCGGCACCGCCGAAACCATGCCCCAGGTCAGCGACGTGATCAGGTGATGGCCGGTGAGCGCTAGCACCAGCACCAGCACGAACGGTACCAGCATCGCCAGGCCGGCGGCATCCGTGCTCGCCAGCAGATTGGTGAGTGCGGCGTTACCCACGTCCACGCTGTCGGCTCCGGCCCCGCCGAAGATCACAAACAGAATTAGCGAGGGCACGGCGGCAGCGATGGAGTACTTGAAACGCGAGCGCACCACGCCCGGCACGTCGGCATCCTGCGTAGTGGCCGAGACGATCGTGGTATCCGAGACCGGGGCCAGATTATCGCCAAAAATGGCGCCCGCCAGAATGGCAGCAAACAGCATAACCGGCTCGGCGCCGAGGGCCACCCCGGCGGGATACATCAACGTGCAAAACGCGACCGTCGTGCCGTAGCCGGTGCCCACCGCGGTCGAAAACACCGCGGCCAGCACGAATGTCAGCCCCGTGAACAGCCCGCCCGTGGCCCCGGAAGTGCCGCCGAGCCAGACCAGGCCCTCGACCAGCCCGCCGGCCTGCAGTACCTGGGCGAACATGCCGGCATAGAACCACGCCACGATAGCCACCACGCCCACCGGCTGCGTCATGCCGGTGAACAGATTCTGGGCATAGTCGTGCCAGCTGCTGCGACAGAACAACAAGCCCAGAGTGATGCCGAACATCGCGCCCATGACCAGACCGATCTCCGAGGTCAGCCCCGCCACGCTGGTCGTAATCGCCCAGATCACGAAGAACAGCAACGGCACGGCTGCGCCGAACGCGCCCAGCCGGAAGTTCAGGGTCGAGGCATACGCACTCGTATCGCTCATAGATCAATCTTCATGGTGGGGCCAGGCGGCTCCGCGAGCCGGTTCGGGCCGCAACGCCCGGGACCGAGCGCCGCCGCGTGACGCCGTAGTATCCAGACGCAGACCGAACAGGTCCAGATGCACACGCGTGTTTGCAAGGCTGCAATCAACGTTTGCATCCAAGACGGATTCCACGACGCCGCGCGCTGGCTAGCATGACGATATCGTTTCGTTTCTGGAATGCGATCATGGTTGAACACACACCGTCACCCGAGGCTGCGGTCACGCGCGGCCAGCAGATGGTTGCTGTGGCCCTGGCCGGGCTTGCCATCATCACCGCCGGCTCGTTCACTACCCTGTCCGGGCTTTTGACCGCCGAGCTCGGCCAGGCGCTGGGCTGGACGAGCAGCGCGACCGCCGTGGGGGTGGCTATCAATATGGCGCTTTATGGAGCAGCGGCCCCGTTTGCCCTGCATGCCATGACACGGTTTGGCATCCGGCGCGTGACCGTCATCGCCCTGGCCGGGCTGATCGTGGGCAGCGCGCTGTGTGCGCTGGGTAACGTCTGGATATTCAACCTGGCCTGGGGGCTCATCGTAGGCAGCGCCACCGGTGCGCTGACCATGGCCTACGGCGCATTCGTGGCCCGGCTGTGGTTTGCCCGCACCGGCACGGCCACCGGCGTACTGACGGCGGCGGCGGTGATCGGCCAGTTCGCCTTCTTGCCGGGCTGGGCCTGTTTGGCCGGGGTCTTTGGCTGGCGCGCGGCACTGGTCGGCGCATCGAGTCTGGCCTTGGTCACCATCGTGGCCCATGGCCTGTTCATGACGGAGCGCGCTTCAGGCATCAAAAGCATTCAGGCGCGCCGGCTGGATACGAACGAACGCCTGTCCGACGTGCTGGGCGTACTGCGCGAAGCGGTTGCACAGCCCACGTTCTGGATTATCGCTGCGCACTTCGCGATGTGCGGGGCCACCACCAACGGCCTGATGTGGTCAAGCTTCACCCCGGCCGCTGTGAACCACGGCATGAGCACGGAAGCGGCCTCCACGATCCTGTTGTTGATCGGGCTATTCAACGTGCCGGGCACCATCGCCGCCGGCTGGCTCTCGGATCGTATGAGCCGGCGCGCGCTGCTGGCCATGGTATTCCTGCTGCGCGCGGCCACGCTGGCCGTACTGCCCTGGCTGCTGGCTGATCAGCTTACACCGATGTTGATCGCCTTCGGCGTGGTCTTCGGCCTGTTCGACGTCGCCACCGTGCCGCCGGTCATCGCGCTGGCCAATCAGGTGTTCGGCCATCGCGGGCCGGCCGTGTTCGCCTGGATTAACGGCGCGCACCAGCTGGGGGCAGGCGCCATGGTGGCCGCGGGCGGGCTGATTCAAGGCACAACCGGCTCGTTCTTCGGGCTGTGGCTTTTAGCGGCCGCAACCTGTGTGACCGCCGCCCTCACGGTTTATGCCAGCCGCTACCGGCCGATTGGTACCGCCGGTACCGCGCCCTCGCCGGCCTGATCGATATCCGCCGCGCGTGCTTCATGGCACCGTGGCGGTATGGCGCTAGACGACTGGAACCAGCTCCGCCTGATACTGGCGATCGCCCGGGCGGGCACCCTGGCCGGGGCCGCGCGACATCTCGGCGTGTCGCACGCGACGGCCTACCGACGGCTGGGCCGGCTGGAGGCCGCGCTCGGGGAGACGCTGTTCACCCGTGGTACCGGCGGTTATACCGCGACGGCCGCAGGCCGGCGGCTCGTGGCAGCCGCCGAGACGGCCGAGGCAGCGATCACACATGCCGCCCAGGCCGAGTCGACGCAGCCTGCCCGGCTGACCGTGGCAACCACGGAGCTCTTGTTCGAGGGCCTGGTCGCCGAGCTGTTGTCGCTGTTTCAGGCCATGCGCCCCGATATCGCGCTGGATATCGTCATCGATGGCCGGGTGGAAAATCTGGCCCATCGCCGCGTGGATATCGCCATTCGGCCGGGCAACACGCCGCCGGACTACTTGATTGGCCGGCCAGTGGGCACGATCACACAGGCGGTCTATCGCCTGGTCGATAAGCCGGCCACGCTTGCCCCTTGCTGGGTCATGCCGGATACCCAGAGCGAGCACACCGCCCTGTTGGCTTGGCACCGCACTCAGCGGCACGCGCGGGATGGCGCCTGCTATGTGAACACCGAAATGGGGGCCCGCCGCGCGGTGCTGGCCGGCCTGGGCCAGGCGGTGCTTCCGACCTATATCGGCGAAGGTGATCCACGCCTGGTGCGGGTCACGCCGCCGATCGAGGCGCTGGCCACGCAGTGCTGGCTATTGCACCACCCGGCCCTACGCGCTCACCCGCTCGTCAGCGAGCTGTCGGCCACGCTGGGCCCGCAGCTGGGCCAGCGACTGGCCGGGCTCGAGCCCGGCACGGCCGTCGTTTAGCGCCTTATCGGCTCCGGGAAACGCCCGCCCGTTGGGCAAGAGACAGCTCGTTCTTGCTTGGCGCCTCGGCAGCTCGAACTGCAGGCGAATCGGGTCGTGATCGCTGGCCTGCTCGGCGAACTCGGCGTTGACGTGAACCACGTCGACCTGGCGCGTGGCCTCGGCTAGCGCCGGCGTGACGAACGCGTGGTCCAAAGCCTGAGAGTTGCCCTGGAATACATAGGTGTATTGCTCGGCCGGCGCCAACCGACCCAACAGATCGGCCACCACCGGCGCGCCGTCGGCTTCACCGGTCAGGGTCTTGAGGGGCGGGTTGAAGGCAAACTCGTTGAAGTCGCCCACCACAGCGATACGGGCATCTGGCACGGCAGCGCGGGCGTCATCGATAAACGCGTTGACGATCGCAGCCTGGCGCGTGCGCTTGTCGGAGCCGCCGTTGACGGGCGGCTGGATGGCGCCGAACAGCGACGTGCTGCCGCCTTTCGAGGTGAAGTGGTTATCGATGACCAGCACGCGCTGGCCGTTGAAGCCGAACAGCGCGGCCAGGGGTTTGCGGCTGTTGGCAAACGCGGAATTCTGCGGCTGGATCCGGCCCGGGTTGGCGGAGAGCGTCAACGCGCCGCGTGCATCGGCACCAACGGCCACTGCGGTGGTGGCATCACCCGTGGCCCCAACGTCAACGAGAGAGACACGCGCCGGGTTATAGAGATACGCCACCCGGATATTGCCGCCCGGCTGGCCGCCGTTGGTACCGGCGACAGGCGCAATCTCGGTGAAGGCGTAGCGCGGCCCGCCGGCGGCCACGATGGCGTCAACGAGACGCTGCAGGGTCTGGTCGGCCGCCGTGATGTCGTCGCCCCGCGCCGAGCCCGAGTTGTCCTGGACTTCTTGCAGGGCCACGATATCCGGGCCGCGCAGGCGGCCCGCGATCTGGCCAGCGATCGCGCGGAACTTACCGCCCGCGATATCGGCATCGCCGTCGTCATCGTTGGGGTCCAAATTCTCGACGTTGTAACTGGCCAGGCTCAGCACGTCGCCACCGATCAGCGCATCCGCCGTCTCGGGCGCGAGCCGGCTGGCACTCGGTGCGGCCAGCTCGTTTGGCCGGATCTCGAACTGGCCAAAGGCATACCCCAGCGTGCCGGTAATGCGTGCAAACCGTGCGCCGACGTTCACCCCCTCAAGCGAGCCGGCCTCGATCTGTAGGCGCTCGGGGTTGTAATCCACCTGCTGCCCCGGCTGGTCGATGATCGTGATGCCGCCGCGCGCGTTCAGGCCGGTAGCGTTGGCACCGGCATCGGCCACGACATAGGTTTCGCCGAAGCGGTTGACGGGCGCGATCACCCGGGCATCGTTGATGCGCACCTGCATGGACTCCAGCGACTCATAGAAATCCAGCCCGTCTTCGCGCACGTCGAATACGTTGCTGTCGTTATCAATGACGTTGCCGCTGGCATCGTCCTCGATGATCTCCGTGGGGGCCGTACGCCCGCCCTGGCCGATGACCACCGGCGTGATGGTACGGCTGGACAGGCGCGTATCGTCGGCGGACAACCGTGCGATGCCCTGCCCGTCGGTGGTCGTAATTTCTGTCACCGGCAGGTTGTCGGTGTCGTTGCCGGCAAAATATTCGGTCACGCGGCCGGACACGGCGACTGCATCGCCCACCTGTAGTTCACGGCCGTTGACGTCGGCCGGCGCGCTGCCGGTGAATACTTTTACTGCCTCGCTGGTGGCGGGGTCGTCGTCGGCATCCGGATCTTGAACGGTGATGCTGTTATCACCTACCCCGGTCACAATGCCCGGCACGTCGGCCACGGTTTGGCCGCGATACGGCGAGGCCTGGGCCGCGCCCTGGATGTCGTGAATCCGCAGGCCGAACTGTGTCTGGCCCGGCTCTGTTGATGTCTCGCTCCCGTCGTCGACGGCGGTGGCGTTGGCAGCGTTCGGCGTCGGTATCCCTAGCGCAAAGGCGCGTGTGTCGCGCACGTGGCCACCGCTGTCGGGCATCCGCTGCAGCGAGAGCCGATCCTTGTCGCCGGTGGCGTCTTCATCCAGCTGCGGCCCGGCCACGAGCAGCGGTGCCAAGACCTCGGCATCGGCGTCACCGGTGCCGTAGACCACGGCATCGATCAGACCGGACGTGGTAACCGGGGTGCCGTCTGGAAACCGATCGGCGCTGCCGGTATACAACGCCACCGCGTCTTGACCGTTCTGCAGACCGTTGCTGCCAAAGACCGTAGCCACACCGGGCACGCCGTCATTGCCCAGCACGTAATAACCCGCGGGCGAGGTTACGGCCCCGTCGAGATCATAGGCGGCATAACTGTCGCCCGTGGCCCCGTTGTAGAAGACCAGCACATGATCATCCAGCGCGGTATTGCCCGCGCCGCCGTCGGACAGCTCCACGAACTCGGCCGTGTCGAGGCCGTCGGTATCGCTGTCGAGCTCGTTGATAACGATCTGCGGGCCGGCATGGGCCAGGCCGCCGGCCACGAGCAGGGCCAATGCGGTCGTGCGTTGAATCAGTCGAGCGTTCATGAGCGGCTTTCGAGACATTGATAGCAACAGCCTGCCTGTGGTTGATGGCAGTTTCATGTCCGGTGCGCAATGCGGGCGGTCACGCCGCTAGGGCCAGCCGACGTGACCTCGCTTGTCGGGCGGCGACAGGCGCTCAGCCGGGCTCGGCCGGGCTCGGCCCGGCCAAGCCATCAGCCGGCATCACGCGGCGCGATAGACCGGCGCCGGTTGTGCCTCGTAGGCATCCACCACGGCCTGCCAGTGGCCGCGATCGGCTTCGATATCGCAGTCGCCGTGGGCAATGATCGTGGCCACGATCTGGCGGAACAGATCCGCAAAAGCCGGCAGCCCCGCCGCCAGCTCGGGCGTGTCGGGATGCATGAAGTTCAGGTTGGTGCCGTGCCCCACCCGGTTGACCCAGTAGTGCACCGACTTGGCGTTGCGCCGGGTGCCGATCACCGTAAAGGCATGTCGTTCCAGGTCGCGATAGGTCGGAATCAGCCGCGTATCGATGAACGACAGGCTGGTCATCTCCGGCGGCATGCTCGACAACGTGGGATCAAACACTTTCTGAGCCGGATAGACCGGCACGCCGATCATGAAACGTACATCCTTGTTGGCCTGGCGCGCGGCGACCACGGTCTCGGCGAACGTATCGCCCACGGTGAATTCCAGCGGCACGGGGTGGGCGAACCAGCCCATGGTGTAGTGCTCGGCCGGGGTGCTACGCGTCGAACGCGGCGTACAGACGGTGAATGTTTCGGTGTGTCGTACCAGCCGGTCGATGAGTGCGGCCACGGCCATGAAACCGGCGCTGAGCGAACCGCCTGCGGCCTTGCAAGCGGCCTCGAAGGCATCGGATTCCGCCACGGACAGAAAATCCGGAATCGTGGTCATGCGGCCGGGCGCGAAATCCTCACGATCGGCCAGCCCGGTTGCAAACGAGAAACCGGGCAGCGCGCCGTTGTGTAATGCCTTGAAGCGCTGCCACTCCTGCACCTGCGGAGAATCCGCCGTGAGCTCGGCACAAAACGCCTGATCTCGTTTGGCATAGTCGGCGTGCGAGGCATGCTCGGGCAGATCCGACAGCTCGGCAGCCCCGGCGCGGAAGGCCTCATAAAACATCATGATCTCTTCAAAGATCATGAAAATCGAAAACCCGTCGGTCAGCAGGTGATCCAGACAGATTGCGACGGTGAATTCGGGGTTTTCGGCCTCCGGGCCGGCGTGCTCGATCCCCAGTGCACTGAAAGAGAACAAATCCCAGTCGGGGATGCGCGGCTGGCGTGCGGTGATCATCTCAACGAAGGTCTCGCCCGCAGCCCCGGGGGCCGCTACGTCGACCGATTCGCCGGACAGCTCGATCGCCTCGGCTGCCATTGTCCGGCTGGCCCAGTCACGGCTGGCCGCGTCAAAGAAAAACCCGGTGTGATAAACGTCGTGTCTCCGTAGATGCGCCTCGCAGGCCCGGCGGAACGCATCGTCGTCGTAGTGATCAAAAACCTTGAACCCCAGGCCCAGGATCCGAACGGCGTTGCCCTGCATGTACGCCGAGGTCTCACGGCTGGAATCGAGTGCAGCGCGCTGGATTTCCGACGGCGGCACGCCGCGATCGGGTGCCGCGGCCTGAGCCGCTCGCGCCCTTGCACTCGCGTAGAACAGGCGAGCCGGGCCGGTCGGGGCCGGCCAGTCGCGCAGTAGATTCATTTCCATGATTTCTCCCTCGGTTCGGTTGAACGACTCGATGCGTCGCCGGTGCGGTCAATTGTGATAATTACGACCGTTCGGTTGTTTTATGTCACATGCACAAGACAACGCAACAACCGCGCCATGTCACGACCGCCTCGAGTGTGATCACAGGGGCAGCACGCGCCCGCCCCGCGTGCTGCGTCGTTGCCCGGCCCGCCCCACGTAATCTCTGGCAGATAGGCTATCGTCAGACCTGACCGATGGTTTTGGGTGAGACATCGAGCGACTGTTGCATGAGCCATTGTCCAGTCGGGCATGAACGTTTCGAGACACTGCGCGCGCTGTGTCTGCGCGAGACCACAACGGCGCTCTCGGCCTCGGGCCTGCTGCGGTGGCTGCCCGCGCGCTCGCTCATCTATTCCATGGCCGGGCCAAGCACGCGATTTGCCGAACGTCTGGCGCGTTTTGATCGCGCTATCGCTGAGCGCGGTCTCGCCGCGGCGGCCGCCGACATCACCGCCGTCTGGGCCACAGCACTCCGTGTCGAAGGGCCGGTGCCGATCGCCTCAAGGCGCCCGACGGTCATCGTGGCCAATCACCCGGGTCTGATCGATGCCGTGGCTCTGTTGTCGTGTCTGGGCGGACACGATATCCGCGTGCTGGCCGCGCATCGGCCGATGCTGTCCGCCCTGCCGGCGCTGTCCGATCACCTGATTGCGATCGGCCCCACTGCCGGCCAGCCGCGGCGCGCCCTGCTCGCTGCCCGTCGGCATCTATCCACAGGCGGCACGCTGGTGGTGTTTCCGGCCGGCCGGATCGAGCCCGATCCCAAGCACGCGCCGGGCCTGGCCCGCGCCGCACTGGCGGAGTGGTCGCCGAGCGCGGTCTGGCTGGCCCGGCATGCGGCCGAAGCGACAATCGTGCCGACTGCGATTAGCGGGGTCATCGCCCCGAACGCGCGTCGGCGTCTCTGGGTTCGTGCGGGCGGGCGCGACGTGTTGACCCGCGACTGGCTGGCCGCAACGGCCCAGGCACTGCAGCCCGGTCGTTATCCTATTCGTCCGCGTGTGTGCTTCGCCGCGCCACTGGCCGGCGCCGAGGCCAGCGCGGCTGCGCTGGCCGCAGCCATGACCGGGTTATACGACGGTTAAACCGCGCCCAACAGATGCCAACCGGCCAAAAGCATCACGACGGCAATAAGCCCGTCCAGGGCTTGCCATACGCGCGGCCGGGCCAGCCACGGTGCCGCTCGACGGGCACCGAACCCCAGGGCCGAGAAAAAAAGCGCCGAGCCGCTGATCGCGCCCGCCGCAAAGGCCAGTCGATGCGCAGCGTGGCTATCGCCCAGGCGGCCCAGTACCAGCACGGTATCGATGTACACCGCTGGATTGAGCCAGGTCAGCATCAGCGTCGTGCTCACGCTGAGCCACCACGAGCCTGGCCCGGCCTGATCCGGCGACAGACGCTGTCCGCCGCGCCAAATGCGCACAAGCGCCACGACAGCGTAGCCCCAGAGAAACAGCGTGCCGATATACGCCAGCACCGCCGAGACCCGCGGCGCGGCGATCAAAAGCGCACCCAGACCATAAACGCCTCCCGTGATCAGCACCGCGTCCGAGGCGATACAGATCACAACGACCGTCGCGACGTGACGGCCCAGCAGGCCGTGGCGCAGCACGTGGGCGTTCTGGGCGCCGACCGCCACGATCAGGGCCAGCGCGTTGGCGAGCCCGGCCAAGAAGACGCCGAGGCTGTTTTCTGCTAACACCAGGCCTATCTATCTCTTGTCAAAGGCCTGGCAGTATGACCGACACATCGCTGACGCTGTATTCCTTCTGGCGCTCCACGGCGGCGTATCGCGTACGGGTAGCCGCGCGGCTGAAACATCTCACCCTCGATGAGCAGTTCATTGATCTGGACGCCGGCGAGCAGCACGAGCCGGCGTTCACGCGCATCAACCCGATGGCCGCGGTACCCGCGCTGGTCATCGACGCGCCCGAGGGCGGCTCGCAGGTGCTGACCGAGTCCCTGGCGATCATCGACTATCTGGATGCCCGGTTTCAGCAAACGCCGCTGTGGCCCGCCGATCCGGCCGACCGGGCCAAGGCGCAGGCCATCGCCCAGACCACGGCGGCTGATATCCATCCGTTGATCGTGCCGCGCATCGGCGCGTATCAAGGGCCTGTTAACACTTCGCACGTGACCGCGTTGCCGCCCAAAAACCGGCCAGGCAAGGCGCATGGTGCCGGCCTTGGTCATTCCAAGGCCAAGCCATGCAACGCCGCATGGCCGGTTTTTGGGCGCAACCCGACGGGACGGCGGTCATTTTTCCGCAATCCGGCGTTGTCGTTCGCTACTGCAGAATGACTGCAGTACGCGCCCGACGCCTTGTCTTGCGAAAAAATGATCGCCGGCGCGGCGCACGTGCGAAGTGTTAACAGGCCCTAAAAGACCGCGCCGACATGAGCGAGGCCGCCTGGCATGACTGGCGCGCCCACTGGATCGCCACCGGACTGGCCGGCCTTGAGCGTCAGCTGGCTGCCGACGACCGGCGCCAGGCTTATTTCGGCGGCGAAGCGATCACGGTGGCCGATATCTGCGTGACCGCCATCGTGGTCATCGCCCGCGTCATCGACGTGCGCACCGATCATCTACCGATCATCACCGACGCGGTCACCCGCTGTGAGTCCCTCTCGGCATTCGCCGAATCGGCCCCGCTGCGCCAGCCGGGCGCGCCGAGCGACTGATTGTACGGCCGGCGGCCCGAAGGTGTTCGACGCAGGCCGTGCCTTCAACGGAAGTAGTCACAGCCGGCGCTGGACGTCGGCGACGTGGCTGCCGCCCCAGAACAGCTTGTCGCAGACCGGACAACGGGCGAAGTGCGTGTAGTGGGCACGCGTGAGCGGTTCGAGACGATGCACGATATCGGTCTTGGCCACGGTGTCCAGCGGAGTGTTGCAGTCGCTGCAGCGGGTGAACGGCTGCATACGATCGGCCAAGCCGAAGTGGGCCACGATATCGTCGTATTGGGCCTGGGTGGCATCACAACGCACAAAGCGCGCGTGGCGCACCCGGGCACGCTTGAGCAGGCCGCGATCGCGGGTCAGAAGCACCCGATGCTCGATATCGCTGATAGCCGCCAGATCGGCATCGTCGCGGTCGTTGGCGTAGGCCACATCGAAGCCGGCCAGTCTTAACCGACGGACCAGCCCGCCCAGATGCACATCGGCTACGAAGGCCGGCGGCGCATCCGGCCAGTCAGCGCGGCGGGCCGCCGGCGTCCACGGGGCCGCCACGATATGCGCATCGCTGCCCGACATCAGTACGTTGGACATCGGCGCGGCCAGAGCGTCGATGCGCACCAGGCTGATTTCGGTATGCGGCACGCCTATGGCCTCGAGCACGTCCTTGACCGCGGCCCGCCGGGTCAGCGTAATGGCCTGGCTTTGGCCCCGTTGTGCGCGCGGCAGAAAGTCGTTGAGTTCGCCCAGCAGTCTGAGTCTCATAGCCCTCCTGTCAGCGCCGCCGGATGGGGCCGTCGCACGCTATCCTGTGGCGCTGCCGTATCGACCAAGGCGCCATCGTCTATGTCAAACGCCCGACGCTCTCGCCGTGCCAAGCCGCGTCGGCCGGCAGCACCGCAAAGCGCGCCTACCCGGCTGATCGCTTTCAACAAGCCGTATAACGTGCTGTCGCAGTTTACCGATGCCAACGAGCGCGCCACGCTGGCCGACTATATTGACTGTCCTGGTGTCTATCCGGCCGGCCGCCTGGACCGGGACAGCGAAGGCTTGCTGCTGTTGACCAACAACGGCCGGCTCAATGCGCGGATCACCCAGCCGCGCCGGAAGACCGAAAAACGCTACTGGATACAGGTCGAAGGCCAGCCCAGCGCTGACCAACTGGCAGCACTTAGGGCCGGCCCCGTCATTAAGGACGGACCAACACAGCCTGCGCGCATCCAGGTGATTGATCCGCCCTCCCTCTGGCCGCGCACGCCGCCGGTGCGCTACCGCAAGACCGTGCCCACCACTTGGCTGGAGGTGACGATCACCGAGGGCCGCAACCGCCAGGTGCGTCGCATGAGCGCTGCCGTCGGACTGCCGACGCTGCGTCTGGTCCGTATCGCCATTGGCCGCTGGACGCTGGGCAATCTGGCTCCCGGCGCCTGGATCGACGTCTAAGGCTTAACGCTTTGATCGGGCCGAGCGCGGTATGAAAACGTGCGGCGTGACCTGCCAGTCATCATCGGCGGCGATAAGCTCAACGTAACTCGGCCCGCCGTAGGCCCGACTCTTGCCGGCGGCACCGGGATTGATCAGCCAGGGCGCGGTCTGGGTTTCAAGCACCCGGCGATGGCTGTGGCCCAGCACCACGGCGCGGGCATGAGCAAAGCGGGCCTGCAGGCGCGCGTGGCGCGTTTTGGCCGGCCATTGATGACCGTGCATGACCGCCAGCGTGCCGCCGGGCAACGCGATCTCGGCCTCTAGCGGCCAGGGGCTGTCGGCCGGATCATTATTGCCGGCGACGATCTGAACCCGCTCTGCCAGCGCGTCGCACTGGGCCGCTATCGTGGCCCCAACGTCGCCGGCATGGACCAGCCAGTCGGCGCCCGCGGCGTGTTCGGTGATTCTGGGATCCAGAAAACCGTGCGTATCCGCGAGGATGACGATGCGCATGGGCGTCAGCCGGAAAAATCAGGCCGCCACGATAGCGCGGCGCGGCTGGCTTTGCTTAAGATCAAGACATGAAAACTTGGGCGATTTACAGCTTGAAAGGCGGCGTCGGCAAGACCGCCACCGCCGTGAATCTGGCCTACGAGGCTGCCGCGGCCGGCCACCATGTCCTGCTTTGGGATCTGGATCCGCAGGGTGCGGCCAGCTGGTACCTGGGCGTGGATGAGGCCAGCGGCCTGTCCGCCAAGAAGATCGTGGCCGGCAAGACCGCCCTGGGTCGTCACGTGGTGGCCACCGATCACGAGCGACTGTCGCTCTTACCCGGCGATCGCAGCTATCGCGAGTGGGACGTGCGCATTCATGAGGCCAAGTCCTCGCGCAAGGTACTGGAAACGCTGATCGAGCCGTTCTCCGAGACGTATTCGCTGATGATCCTGGACTGCCCACCCGGCATCGGGGCCCTGGCAACGGCTATCTTGCGCGCCGCCGAGCGCGTGGTGGTGCCCGTGGTCCCGACTCCCTTGTCGCTTCGGGCCCTGGACGAGGTTCGCCACCACGTCGCCGACAACAAAGTGGGCAAGACCCGGCTGCGGCCGTTCTTCTCTATGGCCGATCGGCGCCGCAAGCTACATCGTGATCTGATCGCCACGCCGCCGGACACGATGCACCCGTATCTGGACGTGACCCTCGATTACGCCAGCGATATCGAACGCATGGGCGAGCATCGCGCACCGGTGGCCTGTTTCGCGCCTCGCTCGCGGGCCGCAGCCCAGTACCGGGCGCTGTATGCTGCCCTTGGCTAACACTCTTTGATGCAGTTTTGATTCCTATGAACGAATCGCAGACCTCAACCCCCCATCGCACCTGGCGCCGTGCCGGGCTGATGCTGGGGCTGGTATTGACCAGCCAGCTCCTGGCCTGCTCGGCCATCGAGGTCACGGTTCGTCGCGGATTGCAGGGCACCACGGCCGTCGGCAAGGCCAGCGGCTACACGCTCAAGGCCACTGGCAATGCCTCGGTCACGCCGCCCAATGTGCCTCGCCTGGCCGAGGCGACCGCGTTTTTTGAATCCCAGCGCCGGGTGCTGGCACGCCAGGCCGCAGCCGGCGGCGGCGAAGATATTGCGGCGTTGGCTCGCCTAATGGACAAGCGCGATGCCCAGCGCCTGGCCGGCTGGATGCAAGCCCACTACAGCGATTTGTTCAGCGACCGGTCGGTTGCAGCCTCTAAAGTGATATCACGCATCGACGCGCAGACAATTTAGCGCGTACATTAAACATCCCAAGTGCAAGAAAGGCTTCTATCATGAAAAAAATCGCCCTGGTTACCGCTTCCGCTCTCATGGCTCTGGGTCTGGCGGCCTGTGGTTCCAACAGTGACAACGACATGTCCGACAACGGCATGACCGACAACGCCATGAGCGAAAACACCATGTCCAACGACATGAGCTCGGGCAACAGCATGTCGGGCGGCATGGACAACTCGATGTCCAACAACAGCATGTCGGACAACGGCATGTCGGATAACAGCATGTCGAACGACATGAGCATGGATAACGATATGTCCGACAACGACATGAGCGACGACAACAGCATGTAAGACTGCTATGGCCCCGCTGCGGGCCACTGTTGTCTATAGGCCGGCATCACGGGGTGATGCCGGCTTTTTTATGGGCAACGTGGCAACCTGTTCATCGACCAGGCGGGTCACGACGTGATAGACAAGAGTCTGCGTTCTCAAACTGGAAACTGCTCGTGAATCATCGTCTTACAGGCTTATCGCTGGTCGCTGCCCTGGCATTCTTCGGCCAGGCCGCGCTTGCTCAGAGTGCGTCGAACTCGGCCGATGCCATCACCGGCGTCTGGGAAACCAAGAGCGGCGGTTATGTGCAGATCTATCGCCAGGGCGACGTATTTGCCGGCAAGATCGTCGGCTCGGCCGATGGCAAGCCGCGCTACGACAAGAACAATCCCGACCAGGCCAAGCGCGATCGTCGGCTGCTCGGCCAGGACATCCTGAAGGGCCTGAAGTATCAGGGTGATGCCAAGTACGAGTCCGGTACGATCTATGACCCCAACAACGGCAAGACCTATAAGGCCAGGGCCGAGATGACGGGACCGGACACGCTGGACGCTCGCGGTTATATCGGCGTCAGCCTAATCGGCAAGACCCAGACCTGGCATCGGATCGACCCTGAGAGCGAGCATGTCCATGCCGATATCCTCGAGAAGGCGGTCGGCGACGCGCCAAAATAGACCCGCCTTGAGCCCGCCGTGGCTAGGGCCTGTTGAGGTTTCATGCGAGTCCGCGCCAAGCGCTGTTTTGCGGCAAGACGAGGCGTAGCGCTTGCCGCGCAGTCATTCTGCGCAAGAGGGCTAGAACGCTGGATTGCCGAAAAACAGCGCTTGCCCCGAAGGGTTGGGCCGCAAATCGCGCCCTGCGGCGTTGCGAGTCTTGATCGTGGCTCGCCACGATGC
>MDSW01097834.1_pt1 | contig 35915 bp, 32 predicted proteins | sample 811171 | NCBI WGS metagenome assembly MDSW01 (sample SAMN05326641, study PRJNA326480) | marine metagenome | isolation source: seawater | place: Atlantic Ocean: North West | collected 2012 | reverse complement strand
TGGTAAAATTAACCTAGATCTATCAGATAATCCACTGATTATCCCGGCTGAAACTTGCTTTTATGTCTTTAAAAAAGATTTCTTTTATCAAGTTCAAATATTAAAAGAAAAAATACTAAAATTTAATTATAAGAGAGATTTTAATGTTGAATCTATAGGCTCCAAATCTTCATATAAAAGGCCTAGTAAAACATTCTTAAGTATTGACAATACTGGGGAAGAATTTGGGGTTGTTAGTATGAATGATTTTGATAATAAGTACATTCATACATTTAGAAATCATAATGGCAAGGTTAATACTTCAATTTTAAATAAATATAGGTTAGACGATATAATTGATGTAAAGACATTAGAAGAGATTCCGTTATTTTCTATAGAACAATCTAGAAATCAATTCTTTGGCCCAATGCTAATTATTTTAATTATAATTATTTTAAACCTTATTTATGTTGGATTTTATAAAAGGAAAATATCTGAATCAAAAAACTTATTCTTATTTGAAAACGATGAGCTATTTTTTTTAGATACAAAAATCAATATCGATAATAATTCTCTTGAAATGTTAAAAATGCTTAAAGAAAATGATAAAATTACAAGCAACGAAGTAGTAGCTATGCTTGTTAATAATGGTTTGTCATATGATTATGCCTCAAAAGTTAAAAATAAAATTATAGAGTCTTTAAATGAAAAATTTGAGTTTATAACTGGATCAAAAACACAATTTATAATAACTAGTAAAAGTCCTCATGATAAGAGAATACAAATTCTTAGACTTACAAATAATTGATATTTTTGGTTTTCATATATTGAAAAAAGCTGAACCAGATTATACCGATAATAATAAAAATAATAATTAGTTCTTTTGAGTTAAAGTTAGGTTCTAGTAAAAATATTAAAATACAATTAAAACAATTGATAAAAGTTAAAATTAGGGATGTTCTTAATTTTGACATTCCACTGTCTAAAAGAATATGATGCAAGTGCCACCTCTTATCATCTGAAAATGGAGATTTCCATTTGATTATTCTTATAATTATAACTCGAATTGTATCAATAACAGCAATGTTAATAATACTCAAGGCAAGAATAAGGACATTCTCTAATTTAATAGAAAATATATTTACTAAATTTGAATTTGGAGTCATTGATATATAACATATTAAAAAATATGCTATCCAAAAACCCGTAAAAAGTGACCCCGAATGCCCAATTAGAATTATATTTTTTTTAATGTAATTATTATAAATAAAAAATATAAATATTCCAATTAAAATAATAGATAAAGTATTAAGTGTATATAATTCGTTTAAAAAATTAATATAGATCATAGAAATAAAAAATGACAAACAAAAAAATATGATATAACCCTGTACTTCACCAAATCTATTTATCGCATTAATAACTGATAAATAAAATATAAAAGTAAAAATGAAGCTGCCGATTGAGCTCAATTCATAAATTCCCAAAAATCCATTCAAATTATTTATTATACCAATATTAGAACTATCTGTTAATGATGAATAAACCAGCATAGAAATAACAAAACTTAATAAAATATATTTTTGAAAATTTGTAACACTTAAGAAATCTTTATAAAAACCAAAAAATACAATTAATATAGATGTTCCAATTTCTGCTGAAATCTTATTAAAATCTACAAAATCTAGATTTTCTAGTGAAACTGTAGCGATCATCAAGACCGCAGCGTAAACAACCCCAGCACTTGCAAAAGTCTCTCTTTTATTAGACGCAAAATTTGACTCATTAAACAATTTGTATTTTTTTGAAAAAGAAATATATTTTTTAGAAATAAAATTTGATAATAAAAATATTACGATAATTAGACCAAAGAAATATACAATATATAAGAACTCCGAAATCATACTGTAATTTATGAATTTTATATTTTATATTTATCTGAAATTTTTACTATGAAAAATTATAGCTTATATTAATTTTATGATTTTAAGTCTATTAAAAAATAAACCTAGATTAAGAGATCTAATTCCCGATGGTTTTGTAGACATTCATTCTCACATACTTCCTGGAATTGACGATGGTGCCAAAGATATAAATGAATCAAAGCTATTGGTAAATAGAATGATGGATATGGGTTTTTCAAAAATTTATGGAACCCCACATACATATGAAGGACTATACAACAATACATCAGATTCTATAAAGAAAAGTTTCGAAAAGGTAAAAAAAAGCATCAAAAACGGATTAGAAATTAATTATGCATCTGAATATATGATTGACTACTCAATTTTAAAAAGGATTCACAATAATTCATTATTGACCTTAAAAGAAAATTATGTACTACTTGAAATGAGTTTTATTTCAGCACCCAATGATTTATATGAAATAATATATGAGCTAAAATTAAAAAAATATAAGCCAATACTTGCACATCCTGAAAGATATAGATTCTTGTTTAATAACTTTAATGAATATTTTAAACTGAAAAAAGTTGGTTGTATGTTTCAGATAAATATGCTATCAGTAACTGGTTATTATGGGAAAGATGTGACTATGATTAGCGATAAACTATTGAAAAAAAATTTAATAGATTTTGCTGGAAGTGATATTCATAATATTAATCATATTAAAAAGTTTGATAATAAAATTAAGATAAAAGAGGTAGATAAGTTTATAAAATCAATCAGTGCAAATAGCTTTTTTAAATAATTTTTAAAATATGATTTTAAATCCAAATGAAAAATTAATTATTGACTTAATTTTTAGTAAAAATAAGTTAGATGTAAAAGATATTGATTTTGATGAGATTGTAAAGATTGGAAGTTCACACCTAATATTACCATTAATTTATTCTAAAATAAAAAAGAAAAAAATCTCATGCTTATTTCCCCTCGATTTAATCAAATATTTAAAAGAAATATATTCAATAAATCTATCTAGAAATAAAATACTTTTAAAAGAATTAAATTTCATTTCAAAAATATTTTTAAATCATAAAATAAATCATGTTTTTCTAAAAGGATCGGCATTATTAATAAAAAATTATTATGAAGATTTAGGGGAAAGAATGGTTGGTGATATTGACATACTTGTTGACGAAAAAGATTATATAAAATCTGTGAATTTGATGAAGGAAACCGGTTATGTAAATATCAAAAACGAAAGTAAATTTGATTCAATTCATTATCCGAGATTAGTTTCTAGAACAAAAACATTTGCTCTAGAAATACATAAAAAATTACTGAAAGGAACAGTGAGTTCAGAATTAATAAATATTTCAGAATATATTATACAAAGTGAAAAAATATGTAATTTACAAATTCCAAATAGGAGTAATCTTTTTATTCATTTGGTCTATAATTTTCAAATTAATGATTATGGCACATTAAAATGTAATTATAATTTCAGGTCTATTTATGATACTTTTTTAACCTATCATAGTAACGATAAAATATCATTGTTAAAGTCAAAACATTTGAGAAGATTTTTTATTTTGACAAGTAAATTAAATATTATTAAAAGGGAAATAAATTATTCATTTTTTGATTATTTTTTTATAGTGAGATTTAATTTAAAGTATCAGTTTAAATTTTTTAAAATAATCGACAATTATATTAACTCTAAAATAATAAAGGTTTTAATTAGAGCCAGAAAATTAAGATATATTATAACATCAAAAAAAATTAATATTTTCATTTAATATTTTTTTCTGTAGAACCATATCCATAACCATATCCGTAATTATATCCATATCCATAACCATAACCATAACCATAACCATAACCATAACCATATGAGTTATTAACTCCTACACAGTTTAATACTATTCCAATATTAGGTAGTTTATCTCCATTAATAATTTCATTAATATATTCACTTAAATTAATATTTGTAAAATTTGACCTTACAGTATATAATGTTAAATCTACATATTTAGACATAATAAATGAGTCTGAAACTAATAGGCTTGGAGTAGAATCAATAATAATATAATCATAGATAGATTGTGCTTCATTAATGAGGTTTTCAAAATATTTTGTTTCCAAAATTTCTGTTGGGTTTGGTGGAATATTACCTGATAATAAAATTTCAACATTGTTTTCGAAATCATTTAGTTTAAACAGATGTTTTTTCCAATCATTATTATTAGAAATACAATCAGAAAGACCAGCAACATCCTTATCAATACCAACAAGTTTGTGAATCTGTGGGTTTCTTAAGTCTGCACCAATTAAAAGAACCTTAGTATCATTATTTTGTAAAGTATAGGCTAAATTTGACGCAACAAATGTCTTACCTTCTCCCTTAACCGTTGAGGTCGATAAAATTATTTTGGATTTATTTTGTTTTTGATTGTTTAATCCCAAGAACTTAAGGTTCATAATTAACATTCTAAAACTCTCTGCGATAATCGATCTGTCTTTAGAACCAGAAACCAAACTAACCTTCCCTGTAAGCTGTGGAATTTCAGCAAGCACTTTAGCATTTTTAAACAATGAATTCAATTGACTTTTAGTATGTATTTTATTGTCAAATAAAAACCATATTGATATAATTATGGTTGGAAAAAAAACAGCAGTAAAAATAGCTATCAAATATATTCGGGAGGGAATCGGAGAAATCGGACTACCACTTGAGGTAGCCTTGTCTATTACTTTTATAGATGGTTTAGTTGCAGCTAAATTTATCGCTGCCTCCTCTCTTTTCTGTAACAATAGTAAATATAGTGCTTCTTTAATTTCTTGTTCTCTGGTTATAGATCTTAATAATTTTTCATTTTCAGGTAAATTTGAATAATTGGATATAGAATTTTCCAAATTTTTATTTAAGTAATCAATACTAATTTGTAATTCTTTCTGATGATTTTTAAGTGCTTTATAAATAACATCTGACATAGACTTAATTTCTGAAATCGAATTTTTGATTAAAATGTTATTTACACCTACATTATCAGTCAATTTTTTATTTTGTAAAATGAGATTATTATATTGATTTATGGTCTCAATAATTGGCGAATCTGTTAGTCCAATATTGAGTGGAATAAAATCGTTTTCATATTCATTTTCATCGATACTATTTATTAGTAATTCTGTTAATTTTAATTGAGTTTCTGATTTAAATAGTTCTTTTTCATAAGTAGATCTAATTTCACTAGAATAGAGTAAATCACTTTCAATAAAACTTATATTTTTATTCTCTTTAAATTTTTGTTTGTCTACTTCAATTTGATTCAAATCTTGACCAAGAATATCAAATCTTGAATCAACAAATTTTATTGTATTTTCAAAAACTAATTGTCTGTCTGAAACACCATCAAGATTAAATTCATTAATTATTGTATTTAATGTATTATCAGCAATTAATACATTTGTATCGGAATAACTTAAGCTTAATAGATCGCTTTTTCCTATTGATATAATTGATAGTTTAGCTTTAACATTTGAAGCTGTGTAATCAACTGGCTCTATAACAATTTTTAAATTTCTTCCGTATATAGATTTAACGTCAACCGGATTTAAACTTAAAATAAAAGGAAGTCTATTATATTCAATAGAAGTATCATAACCTTCAATAATTATTTCTTCAGACTCATCGCCATTAACACTTATTTTTATATTTAAACCATTCTCTGTAATCTCAATTAAGTATTCATTAATGGTAAACCAATTTTCATTAGAAAAATTCTTCTTAAAAGTGTGTCGAATATTGTATAACCATTCTGAAGGGTGGTATTGTGTGGTCTTTAATCTGCCTACAGTGTAAAATTTAATATTTAAGTCTAAATTTTCAACAACTGATTTTATAATTCTATTAGACTTAATCACTTCTATTTCATTTTCTAAATTAATTGTTGACCTGTTGAAAATAGTCATTGCAGTTGGTAGAGCCATATCCCTATCCATTGCAGTATCTAAAATTTCAATTTTAGCATTACTTTGATATACTAAAGGTTCATATCTTAAAAATAAATACGAAATAGCAAGAGCTATAATTATTGAAATCAAGAAATAAGGCCAAAATGACAAATATCTCCAGATTGTTTTAATCAGTTCTTTGTTATCATTATTTAAAATATCTTCATTACTCATTTTATTAGTTATTTATCAGTATTATTGAAGTCAGAATAAATGAAAGTAAACTTATTAAAGTTCCGGAATTTCCAATAATACCGGCATTTTTAACCCTAGTATAGTTTGGATTAACAATTATAATATCACCTGATTTAATTTGATAAAAATCAGAATTTAAATACGAAGAGTTTGTTAAATCAATTGAAGCTATTAATTTTTTATTTCCATTTTCTCTTATAATTTTAATGTCTTTCCTGTCAGCAGTTATATTAAGATCTCCAGCCATTCCTAGGGCATTTAATATATTTATGTTATTTTCTAGGAAAGTATATTTTCCAGGATTTTTAACTTCACCCAAAATGGTAACATCAGAATTTAGGATCTTTATTTGAACAACATGATTGTTTAGAAGTTGACGTTCTCTCAATTCTTCGTATATAAGCTTTTTGGCTTCAGAAATTGTATAACCTTCAATAAATATTTCACCAACAATAGGAAAAGTAATCGTTCCTTCATTACTAACTGTATAACCATAAAGCTTCTCAACTTCAACTGATGATACCGCGGCTTTGGATCTATTAAATTGTAATACTGATTCAGGAATAGGCGAAGAAATATCTATTTTTAAAATGTCATCAACCTTAATTAAAGCATCTGAGTAAGCATATTCATTATCATATGATGAATCTTCTATATCCTGCAAGTATAATACATTTTTTTTTGAGGAACAACTACAAATGAATATTACAATCAATGGAAATAAAAAATAATTTTTCATAAGCTATTATTTTAAGAGTTGTTTTTTTTCAAATTAATTTAGCTGCTAAGCGCTTCTCCTTTTTTTAATTATAATATTGTATGCAGCTTTGCAAAAATATATTAAATCTGTCAAATAAGGGCTTTTTTCTTTACTTTTAAAGTATTCTCTTTCCGAATCTAAAACGTAGTTTAGACCACGTTTAGTATTCAATGCTACATATGGAGGGATACAACCCGGTTTGTACTTAGTTCTAATTTCCATTAGATCTTTTGGGATATCTTCTGAATACCTAAAACTTATTGGTCTTGCCCCCACTAGGCTCATGTCTCCTTTTAAAAGATTGTAAATTTGAGGCAATTCATCTATCCAATATTTTCTAAAAAACTTCCCCCAATTTGTGACTCTAAAATCTTTAGAAGGTTTACCAGAATTAGAATAGCCATAATTTTTCAAAATAAAATCATGAAGATATTCAGAGTAAGGATGCATAGTACGTATTTTATATACCTTAATAGTTTTATAATTAATTCCTATTCTTGGCATTGCATAAATTGGTCCATAGCTAGGATTAATATCGAAACTAGGATTCTTTATCTTTTTAACAACTAAATAAATTAATCCGTTAATTTTTTTAAAAGAAACCACATCAAATCCACAGTATATTAACCTACCTAATACTTCAGCTTTTGACAGGGCCCTATTTATCTCTTTTTTATTAACAAAATAAATTTTTTTGAAAAATGAAATTCTTGGAAAAAAACGATTAAAAATAAAATCTAATAATAATTTAATTTTATTAATAAAATTAAATTTTGAGATTGAAATATTAATTTTTCTTGTTTCTAAAGGCTCAAAATGGCCTATAAATAAATCATTTATATTAAGATTATTGTTAGATTCTTCAAAAAATTTGTTGATGTATCTAATATTATTAATCTTTTTAGAAAATATTAATGTTTTAATATTATTGTTATTTAATGTTATTGTATTAAGTGTTTTTGAACTAATTTTAGTTTTAGAAAATCTGATATAATTTCTAAGAAAATCGAATAGGGGTTTTGATTTTTCAAATTTTAGATGTAAACCTATTTCAGAATTAAAATATTTTATATAATCCATTAATAAAGTCTTAGACTAATAAAATGCAAAATAAATGTTTTTAGGATAAAAAAATTAGATTTAAATTATTTATTGACGAAAAAAGATCTCTTTATCACATTTTTTATATTCTGCAATATTAGTTCTTTAATCCATGGGGCAAGGTTTTTATGCCATCTCTGTGGGTGAAATGTAAACATTGAATTTACTGGAAAAGTATTTTTCAAAATACTTTTAATTATGTCATCAGTAGAATTATATACCATACCCTTGTCAACCCATTCTTTTTGATTATTAACTTTATCTCTTACACTTGAAAGCCATCCGTCCCATTTCCTTCCTGTATCGGTTAAATAAAATATTTTATTAAAATCAATATCATAGTAGGGCTCACCAACTATATCTAAACTTGAGTAATCATACTTGAGCCATAAATCCTTATTATCGAATTTTGATAAAGGGCTTCCATGCATACAAATTGTTTTAATATCAACCATATTCCTTAATTTATCTAAATTTCTCCTAAAATCATCCCATGCAAGATCTATATTTCCATTACAGGTATCCATATTTTCGTAATGATATCCAATTTCGTGTCCGAGATCTGAAATTTCTTTAATGATTTTTTCGTTATAACTTTGAGGAATAACTCTGAAATAATAAGAGGCCTTAATGCCTTTTTTATTTTGGATCTTAGCAAAAATCAAACTATTTTCAGGCAGCAAATCCACATCATGTCTAAGTATAGTAGCATTGGATTTAAAAAAAGTTTTATTAATTGAATTATCAGCATTATTTTCTAAAAAGTCTAAAAAAGTTATAAAATTATATTTCCTTTTGATAAAAGATTCAATCAATAAATTATATTTATTGATAGTAAAATCAAAAGAATAAATATTTTCAATCAACATTTGGAATTAATGATTATGTGCTCACAAATTTTAATTGCTGAATTTCCATCACCAAATATTTGAGGATAAGCAATATTTTTTTTCAGTAAATAATCAGTTTTTTCTAAAATTTTTGTAGTTGAAGCTCCAACTAATGCACCAGCCCCAGCTTTTATTATTTCAACCCACTCTGTTTCCTCTCTAAAAACGATACATGGCTTACCAAAAAAGTAAGATTCTTTTTGTAAACCTCCGGAATCTGTAAAGACAATTTTACAGTTTTTTTCAAGCTCAATAATATCAAAAAAATCAACAGGTTCAATAATTTTAATTCTTTTTTCATTTTCAATTTTATTTTTTAGTCCAGTGTCAATTTTTTGAAATGACTTCTTAGTTCTTGGATGTATAGGGAAAATTAGTTCCATATTATTACGTGAAATAACTTCAATTAAAGCAGTTAAGATAGACTCTAAGTTTGAAATATTATCTGTATTATGGTCTCTATGAATAGTCACAAGTCCAAAAAACTTATCCTTTAAATTTAAATGGTCAATAATTTTTGATTTATTTTTAGAAATTTTTGCAAAATATTTTGAATTATCAAACATTAAATCGCCAACCATAAAAATTCCAGGTCTATTTATATTATATCGATTTTTTTTATTTTTAAAACCCTCATTTAAAAGGTTATTATAAGCAGTAGTTGTAGGACAAAATAATAATGAACTTACATGATCACATAATATCCTATTTATTTCCTCAGGCATAGTTTTATTGAAAGACCTTAGACCAGCCTCAATATGAATAATAGGTAAATTTAGTTTTGCTGCGGCAATTGATGCGGCAAGAGTTGAGTTTGTATCCCCATAGACCAGCATATAATCTGGCTTTTCACACAAAATTATATTCTCAACTCCTTCAATAATTTTTGCTGTTTGGTAAGCATGAGACCCGGAACCAACATTTAAATTATATCTTGGTTTTGGAATGTTAAGACTACTAAAAAATACCTGAGACATATTATTATCATAATGTTGACCGGTGTGCACAATTATTTCGTTAAAATTTTGAGAATATACTTCACTTATTGCCCTACTAAAAGCAGCTGCTTTCAGTATTTGAGGTCGAGCACCAACAATTGTAATAATTTTTATTTTTCTCATATATTTATTATAAATTTACGATTTTGGCAACTAATAATTAGGCAACTAATAATTATATTTAGGCGGAAGATATAATTGTGAATATTTTTTTATTTATATCTCCAACTTTATTATAATAATGATTTCTTTTTTCTAACCAATCATTTTTAATTTTATCATCCTCTATGTATCCTTTAAGACAATTTAAGGCACTATTGAAATCATTGAAATTTCTTAAAAGATTATATTTGTTTTCTAACAATATAAAATTTGACATATCATTTTTACCCACAAATGAATTATATCTTATTGATGGCGTCCCTAATAGAGCTGATTCGGTTGCCATGGTCTGAGAATCACCTATATAAAGTTTAGCAAAATGTAAAACATGATGTATTTTAGAAGCGGGTATCTTAATTCTGAATCTTTCTATCTCTGAAGGCAACTTACCCTCTGATGAAATATATACTTCTCCAAATTGAGAAATATATTTCACAATTTTAATTTTTTCTTGGTCTGAAAATCCAAACTTATTAAGGTCATGACTTGCATCCCAACTTATAAATCTTAAAATATAGTATGGTTTTGAAGTTGAAAAACCCAAATTTTCAACTAAACTTTTATCTGGTCTGAAAATCGATGGATGCAAATAGCTATCTTCAAGAAAACCGGTAACTCTTTTATGTTTTAATCCATAATTTAAAGAATAACTTTCAGGTGTTATTACTATGGAAGCCAAAGGAGCAACTATTTTTCTTGTTAAAACAACTACCTCTGAATCAGGTGAGATAATAGTTTTTACTTTACTGAATAAAGATATTATTGAAGCATAGGGCGAAGCTTTACTAACTATAATATTTATTTTATATTTTTTTACAATTTTGTAGTAATTATAAAGTAATCTTGGTAATACAATAAATTTTGAAAAAAACGATTTTTTATATTCACCATAATTAATATAATTTAAATTTTCATGTTTCAATATTTTTAATAACACATCTTTATCTCTGGCTATTATATAAATATTATTTAATTTATTTTTTTTTAATCTACTAATAACATCTTTAAACTGGTAGTAGTGCTTTGGATGTGTTAATTCAAATAAGTAATTCTTCATTAAATATTAGTTCTTTTTTTGTACCTAAAATATTTATTTATAATACTAATAAAGCTGTAAAAAAACGGACCAGGATCATTAAAATCCCAAAGGGCAAAATGGTTTTTATTTTTGCTAAAAATAATACTTCTAAACCTCATAAAGTAATTAGAACGGTAGATTAGATTTATTAACTCGTGATTAATATATATGTAATTAATTTTATCAGTTTTATTTTGTATAAAATTAGGAGTATTTTTATTTGTTGCACAAAGATATTGTATGAAACTTAGGGGTACTCCTGTTATAGCCCCTAATCTATGCCACATCATCGGTCTCAAATTAATTTCCATCAATTTATATTTTTTATCTCTAAAATCATATTTAAACTCAGGCTGATTAATTCCAAACAAATTCATTACTTCTAATATTTTACGACCTTGTTTAGCTACAATTTCTGGACAGTTATTTGAAGCACTTGAAAATACACCAAAATCATCGGGAAATTGAGATAGCTTTTTCCCTGTCCATTCACCAAGTATTTTACCCTCTTTTGATCGGTATGACATATAGGAATATATATTTGAGCCATCACCTGGAATTACTTCAGATGCCAAAAAAGACACACCATTATTTATGTGTCTGGAAAGTTTTGAAGAAAAATTTAAATCTTTTTTATTCTTCAGAAATAAATTCCTAAAAATAGTTGTAGACGAATTGTCTCTGTGTGAAGGTTTTATTAAAACAGGAAAGTCTAAATCATATATTTTATTTATATCTTTCAAATCTTCAATATATACTGACTTAGGATATGGAATTTCATATTTTTTACAATAATTATATTGAACTATTTTATTTTGTTTTTCAATTAATGATGGTTGATAAAATGGAATGAAACAATAACTTTTAACTTTGATATACAGCTTTGTTAAATATTCAATGTAAATATCTTGATTAGGATATAAAATTAACAACTCATAGCTCCTTGATAGATTTTTTAGGGCAGAGTATAATGAATCAATGTTGTTATATATCTTAATGAATCTTTTAACTTTATTACTATATGCTGAAACATCTTTAATTACATCAATTACAATAATATCATCTTTAACACCATTTTCAAATAGTTCCTGAATAATCGAATAGCCATTAATATAAGAACCTAATATAATATTTGCATTTTTTTTCATTTAATTAAATATTGAAAATATAATTAAAAAAATAAATTATTTTCTATTCCTAAAAATCAAATTAAAGTTTAATCTAAGCAAAACTAACTTCAAGAAAGTATTTTTTTATAGACTAATATAATTTGTTTTGCAATTTTGTCTAGATCATAGTCCTGAACATAATTCTTTGAATCAGCTTTGACATCAGATGTAATCAAGAATTTAATTTTACTTGCTAATTCTTCAGCACAATATGATGTTATAAGGCAAGAGTTAGAATCACTAAATATTTTTTTTACATCTCCCACGTCTGTACTAATTATTTTACAATTTGTAGCCATAGCCTCCTTTATAAATTGAGGTGAACCTTCGCTAAATGACGTAAGTAAAGCTATATCTACTGCATTAAGAAGATTAGAGACCCTTTCTCTACTAAGGTTTTTTAACTCTAATAATTTAATTGGAAATTTTTTAAAATTTAAAATATCGATAGCATCCTTTGCAAGTTTATAGTTCTTTATTTTTCTGTCAAAAGAAGAAGAAAATAAAGCATAATAATAACCTTTATCTAAATCAAATTCTGTTTTTGCTTTTGATGAATCTTTTTCATTAAAAACATCAAGGTCAACTCCGCAAGGAATCACAAATGTTTTATTTTTTATCAAAAATTTTCCCATTTTTTTATCAACGATAATATTTGCTGATGAAAATAAAGAAGCGAAAAAAGAGAAAAATAAATTTTTAATATTATTAATATCAGAGCCATGAAAAGTTATAACCACAGGACAAATTTTTTGTAACACACATAATAAACCACTAAAGCCATAATGTGCATGAACAATGTCAGGAGAAAATTTTCTTATTCTCTTTCTTAAACTTGAAATATTAGATAAATAACCATAAAGACCCTTTCCTCTAATCTGAAAAGTATCTAACGTCAAACCATTACATCTTAAGGATTTTATCTGTTCTGATATAAAGGGACTTACCCCTAAAATATTGCCACTGTGAACTACTAGTATTTTCATGTGATTACAGAAAAGGAAAAAATTTTATTTTTTTTTGGCCAAAAAAACAAAAAAGAAAATATAAAAATTAATTCCCTTGAAATAAAATAAATTATAAGGTTTAGGTAATTAATGATATTATCTGGTTTTTTCATCAAAACCCTTAGATTAATTATAAATATATATGGTAAAAAATACAGATGATTATAAGAATAAAATGAAATAAGAGAACATATAAATAATAATATTAGAGAATAATTTTGTCTTAAAAATAGTTTCCATTGATAGAGATTGAAAAAATTTTCTCTGAACAATAACGATCGATAAAAATCATTTCCGTTGAAAAGATCAACCCATATTCTTTTATTATTTTTATAACTCACAGTGTGATGAATTGCAAGTATTTCTTTTTTCCTGTGGAGTAAATATCCTTTACCTGCTAATCTTATTCCTAAATCAATATCTTGACTTCGTCTAAGGTAATTTTTCATTCCCCCTATCATTTCCCAAATATTTCGTTTTATTAAAAATAGTCCACCTACAGTATATTCAGTGTTGAATGAATTATTTATTGAATGATATTCAGCTTTTTTTAAAAATTTTGAATTCTGGTCATAATAGTAATTTTCAAATTGACCTGAAAGAAAATCTTTTTTTAAACCAAAATTTTGATTATAAACTGTACTCAAAAATCCAGGGATTATCTCCATATCACCATCAATAAAAAAAAGTACAGAACCTTTTGAGTGATTTACCCCTACATTTCTAGCAATTGCGGCATTTATTTCACCTGTTAAACTTATTATAGAAACATTACTGAATCTTTTAACCCTGTCAATGCTATCATCCTCCGATTTAGAGTCAACATAGATAACTTCATATTTATCTATATTGTTAAAGGAAATAGTATCAAAAACACTTTGTAAACACTTTGTAAGTTTCCATCCTTCATTTCTACCAATTATAATAAATGATATCATAAGCTGTAACTATATTTATAATATTTTAAGTTCATTAATCGCGTTAAAATAATATAAATCATTTTTGATTTATATTAAATACATAAATCTGTATAAAAATTAGAATAAATCCCATTACAAACATAAGAGCAGGCTCAAAGAAATAAGTAAAAAATATCGAAGATGTACTATGTGCAATTATTAAGCTAATTATTGATCCTATGATAATTAAATTTCCTAGCTTATCTTTATTTCTGTAATAATCCTGAAATAAAATTCTTATAATACTAATAATAAAGAAAATAAAAATAATCACCCCAACTAAGCCACCCTGTAATAATAAAGTATAGTTTCCTACGTGTCCGTCATTGTATGAAAATCCCGTTTCAGAAAAGCCAAATCCAAATATTGGACTTTCTATATATTTGTTCCAAACTCTAGGGGCACGTTGAGTAATACGAATCAAAGTTCCTTCAGCAGTCATATCTCCTTTAATTACACTTTCTAAAGTCAGCATTCTTTCTGCTGCATAATCAATTTGACGTTTTACTGGTGAAATAAAATTATAAGAGATAGCTAAAAATATAATTCCTAAAATAAGCAATCCAAAAGATTTGTTTTTTTGAATAGTAAAGTAAACAAAAATCAGAAATAAAAATTGAAGTATATAACCACGCGTTGCTGTTAAAAATGTACTTAATAAAGCTATTATAACGATAGTTGATAAAAAGCCTCTACTAAAACTTATTTCCCTTAGGGATAAAAAAAATAGTGAGCAAGTAATCGATAAAAAAGAAAACCAACGAACCCATGAAACCCTTGAAAACTCAGATTTATCTAATAACATATAATCGAATGTGTCTGAAAGACTGTAAAGAGTATATGGGAAAATTAAATCAAATATTTGTAAACTAAATAATAAAATTGTTGTGAAAAAAATGATTTTAATGCTTTTTTCAAGAATAATTTTATTGTTGAAAACAACCGGCAAGAGAAGAAATAAAATTAATGAGATTGAGGATAATATAAAGGTAAAGGTTGAACCTAGGGATAATCCAAAAATAATAGAAACAGGGATTAATAATATGTAATAGAATAAAATAAATTTTAAAGCGACAAAATAATATTTACGTTTAAATAATTTATTCCTGAACTTAATTAATGCAATTAAAATAAAAAAATATTCAAAAGGCACTCCAACAGTATCAGATAAATTTATAATAAACCTGTCATATTTGCTAAAAAAACCACCAGGCCCCTGCATGAGGATAAACATCAGCAAAAAATATAAATAATCCCGATTCGAACGATAAAACATCAAGAATAAGAAAAGAAAATAAGGGATTTTTATCGTGGGATATATGTTAACACATAGCATACCAAGAAAAAAATAAAATGTAATCAAAGCAAAATCTGAGTTAAAAAATGAAGACAATGAAACTCCCTTATATTTAGACATTTTGTATTATTTGAATAAATTTATTTTGTGTATAACGCTTGGTAAAATTTGATTTAGCTGTACTGATTCCAGCTTTACTGAAAGATAAGTACATTTTTTTGCTCTCAATCAATTTTTTAATTTTTTTAGAAAGTTCAGTTTCACTTTTTTCAGAAATGACAAGAGCTGATTTTGTTTTTATGCAAAATTTTGCAACTGCCGTTTCCTCGGATGCAAATAAAATAATCGGAACACCTGAAATTAAAAATTCAGGGAATTTTGTTGGCATGGAATACTTAACATACTTTAAGCCTTTTTTAGAAAATGAAAGTGGTAAAAATAAAGCTGATGAACTATAAACGGCGTTCTTGTAATCTTTTTGATTCAGATAAGGGAGCATTTTAAGAAATGGATATTTAGCTAATAAATTCGATAGAATTAAACTATCAGATGTGTAAACTAAAATATTAATCTTAATTAATTTAATTTTATTAACTGCTTTACAAAGTAACTCAAATGATTCTAAATTTTTAATACCAATTCGACCAAAATAACTAATGTTAAATTCATGTGAACTATTTGAAGTTGTTCTATTATTCCAATTTTGAAGATCTATATAATTATGAACCCATTTAAAGTTCATTTTATACCTTTTTTTATATTCAATTGACATAGCTTCTGAAATACAAATTCTTGCAGAAGATATTTTTAATAATTTTTTAAATAATCTCCTATAGAAAATTCTCCAAAAAATTCTACTTATTAAACTTTCATAGTAAGCTGTTTTTACATTAGTAACTGCTCCAGATCTAATCCAGTCATCCATGAAATGGATTATAATTGGTTTATTTAGATAATTTGCCATTTCATATGCAAATTTCATGGATGCAAAATCTGAATATTGAGCATAGATAACATCAATTTTACCAATATCAAGTAGCCAATTTTTCAATTGGTTTGAGAAATAATATTTTTTGAATAAATGATTTATTCCAAAATAGGTTAAAATTATTAATAGATATTTCTTTAAATAAGATTTAAAAGTCGAACTTTTACCATTACTTAATTGATTATTAATTTTAGTATTTTGGTCTTTATTAACATATCTCCAAAATATTTTTCTGTTACGCTCTTTATAGTTTAGTTTATAATATTTATTACAAACATCTTTTGAAGTGGTTTCTCTATCTGAAATTATTGCAAATAATTTACTCTTGTCCCATCCTCTAAATAAATTTGAAATTGTTACACCTCCACCACTTTTATAGTGGAAAGCCTGACCAATTACTAAAACTTTTCGATATCTCTTATTTTCTAATAATGACACTTACGATTTAATTTTTACTACTCAATATATCTTTATAAATCTTTAACATATTTTTGTATATAGTTTCGTTATCAAAATAAGCTTTTGAGGTGATAAAAGAGTTATTAATTAGTTTTGTTCTCAGACTAACATCATTAAGTAAAATCAAGATTTTCTTTGCAATTAAATTATGATTAGATTTTTTTACTAAGATTATAGATTCCCTTTCTTTGTTTAATTCTGGAATTCCTCCGACGGAGTATGATATAACCGGAACACCAATATACATAGATTCTAAAATTGTACCCGGAATAATATCATAATATGTACATAATACATTTATTTTCGCATTTTGAAGTTCTCTAAATGCAAGCTGTTGATTTTCAAAATAGCCTGTGAAATGAACATTTTTTTTAATATTCAATTTTTCGATAAGCTTATCTAATTGTAATTTATAACCACTATCAATAGGGCCAATCAAAATGGACTTTATATTATTTTTAGATTTTTTTACAATGTATATTGCCTTTAGAAAATCTTCAATCCCATTTTCAGGAGAAATTCTAGCGAAAGATGCACAATCATATTTTTCTATTATTTTTTTATTTTTTCTAACATTAGGTTTGGTAATTGGATAATTATGCCAGTAAAAATTAGGCTTCTGATTATAGTGTAATATTGTTTGGCACATATCATTTGTACGAACACCAAAATTATTAACAGAACTCAAAATTTTTTTTTCTATGTCTTTTCTTTTTCTGATAAAAAAATTATCTGCTAAATTATCATCGTTTATAAATCCTTGGATTGTTAATATGGTATTGTAAGACTTGAAATTATCTAAAATCGAGGATGAATATATTGGGTTTTCAGCACCATGCCAATGTAAAAGATCGGGTTTAATTGATTTAATGATTTTAGATATTTTTCTTCTTTGTAGATAATAGTTTGTTATCTCATTAAATCTAATAAATGTTAAAAATTTACTTAAGAAATTATAACGATATTTAAATAAATAATAACTAATTGAATGTTCATTGAATCTAACATCTTTGTTATTATAATAGTTGGGTGAAATAACATGAAGCTTTATATCTCTATTTTTTTTAAAAATTTCTATTAAATTAACAATCCATTGTGATCGTTCTCTAAATGACTTATAACCAAATTTAGCCCCAAAGTATGAGTTTGAAAAACCGCATATCCAAACAATTACTTTAGTATTAGAATTTGATGAATTCATAAAGTTATTTTTTAAAAAAAAATTTTTTGAGTTTAACAAAACTTATCTTTTTGAAAAGAAATAATATTTTTTTTAGCTTGTTTTTGAAGGTTACAGGGTTAATCGGAACATCTAATAATTCTTTCCACAAATAGTTTATAGCATTTAGGTATAACAACGGCCTTTTTGACCTTCTTTTTGATGAATCAACCGATAACATTATTTCAATTAATTCTCTCGAATTAAAAGGGCTAAAAACTTCTTGAACTATGTCCCATTCTAATTGACTCTGAGCTTGCCAACTACCAATACGATGTTCCCAGTAAAACAAGTCATATATTTTGTAATTATATTTACTCCTATTCAAATCTTTCAGCCATTTTTTCAGATTTGGGATAATAAAATCTAATTCTTCCCAACCATTCTCGAGACTAATCAAATCTTTATAACTAATATTTTTTTTATGATTACCATCTGGAAAATAAAAACATCTTCCAATTTCAGAACAACTACCCTTAACAGCAATTTTATCATTTGAAAAATAATTTGATATACCAAAAGCTATTGTTCCCCAATCATCGAAATGAGCCAAATGAGAATTATCTTTATAAATTTTAGCAAATTTTTCAGAAACTTCCTTATTACAATCATAAATATTGTGAGTAAGCTTAAGTTTTGTTGATAAAGTCCTGGGTATAAATATATCTTTATTATGATTACTCATACCTCTATACCTTAAGGTGTAAAATGAAACTTTATTAATAATTTCCTTACAACAACTTAAAATTATCCTCGAGTCCCATCCTGCAGTGAGAGAGAAAGATAAATTCATTTTATAATTTGCTGACTCTAAAATTTTTTTTAACAGATTTGAAAATTTGATAACTTTTTTTTCATAGTCACCAGCTTTAATGAGTTTTTTGTATGGATAATATCTAAATTGCTGATATTCATTTTTTGAAAAATAATGATTAGGGGTTAATTGATGTACGTCTGAGTATAATGTGATTCCGCAGGGCAACCAATGCTCCTTATTTGAATTAAAATACTGAGATGAAAAATAAACATGATTTTCCTTATTCTTATAAATTTTTGTTGCAAGATTAATTAACAGGGGTTGTGATGCAGCAAAAAACCCATATTTATTTTTGGTATAATATAGGGTCTTTAATCCACAAGCATCATTCAAAAAAATTAAGTCATCATTATGTTCAATTATTATAATAAACCTTCCAACTAATCTATGTAACTCTTTTATAGAATCATTTATTTCTTTTTTGCTTGCGATTATGTTTAAAATTTCTTTTGAGTTTAAACTTTTGTTATGAGGATCAATAAAATACCCAATTAAGTGGACTTTATTGTTCACTTCTGAATTTTCGTAATAACAATCTGGATGGATGTAAAGAAATTGATTATTAATCTTTACTAAATTCCAGAAATTAAGCTTTTTACACTCTAAAGAGCTTAAAAGAAATTGCCTCCTATATTCTAAGGTTTTTTGCTTATTCATTTATAAATAAAAAAAGCTATTAACAATTGTCTAGATTTCACTAAAAATTCTTCTTGAACCGGCAATTCCGTGATTAAATAATAAATCTAATGATGATAATCCCCAAATGAATTTATCTTTTGAATTAAATTGGGCATACTCTGGAAAATTAAACTTTTGCCATTCAATATCTATATTATTTTTTGAAAATGAATTTATTAAATCTTCATCCATATACGACTTTGCACCTTGGCCAGAGATATATTTTTTAGCTCCATAAAACTTACATATTTCCAAAACAAGCTCTCCCCTTGAACCAATAAAATTTTGATTAGAGGCTTTATATATTTCTGTTTTTATATCAAAAAATTCTAATGTTTTTAGCATTGTTTTAATTATAAAACTACAAGCATCGTTTGAATAATATTCATTATAAACATTCTCTATGAATGGAAATATCTCATCGAAATATTCAGAGTGTAAATAATAATTTCTTATAAATGAAAGTTGATTATCTCTCCAGTCATATCTCTTAAATTTAATATCAGATAATTTCATTTTAGAATCATAGGCTATAGGTAATGTAATGTATTTCATATTTCCATTACATAAAAATTGATTTCTATACTGAAAAGAGCCCTTGCTTATATTTACATTATCAAGGATTACATATGCGTCAGATAAGTGTATTTTATGTAATAATCCTAACCAAGGCCAGTAAGAAGGCTGATGAATTGAAATTTTCATAATAATTTATTCTCTTTCAAATAATATCATAAATGCCTCTGCATAACTGACCCCAATTCTACTTCCGCGCAAGGCAGCCAATGCTTTAATTGCATGCAAACTTCTTGGCAACGGATCTTTCATGATTTCTGTATCATACATTTCCATTATTTCTAATTTTCTATTCATATATTTTGTTATGTCAACAAATTTGTTTGGAGAAAATGTAAAACTTGGAATAGAAGGCCCAAAATCTGTTTCTGAAATAGTTTCATAAATATAAATTTTTTCAATAAATGGAAATCTAAAGTTTTTTGTACATGATAACATTAGTCTTGAGATAATTTTGTGATCGGCATGAACATCATGAAAATAGGGCATATAAATAATTTGTGGTTGTAAATTATTTATTTTTTCCGCAAAAGTATCGTAGATAATATGTTCATCAATAGTATCCAATCTTGCAACAGGAAAATTTAATCTAATTGTTTCATTAAATTTATACGCAGAGCTTACTTTAGCAATATTGTTTTCGTAATGCTGATTATCCTGATTTGGGAAAATTAATTTATCATTATTGGAAGTAACTATAATCCAATATACATTATCACCATTATTTATGTGTTTTAAAATTACTCCTCCACAACCAAGTGTTTCATCATCAGCGTGCGGTGCAATTATAATTACGTTTTTTTTCATTTTATATATTTTATTGATTTAATTTAGAAGACTTGGACTACTTGGAATATTTACAACTCTATCCTCAAGCCATTTTGAATTACTTAGGTCCCCATGTTGGCAATTTTTATACATATTTTGATTATTTATCAAGCTCCATATTGGACGGCAATTAATCCCATTCATATTCATTATTTTCAAAAACTCATCTCTTTGTTCTCTGTTATTAAGTATTACTGAGTTTAACCAATAGTTTGAATTTGAATCAACTGGCTCAGAAAAAAAATCAATCTCAATTTTATTGAAAAAATCTCTATATTTTTCAAAAATTTTCTTCTTTGAATCTAATATACTGCTTATGACTTCCATTTGTGCTAAACCAATTGCAGCATTAACATTTGGCATTCTGAAATTATATCCAATAAAATCGTGTTTATACTCCCAACTATGATTAATTTTAGCCTGGTTAATTAAATGCTTTAAGTGATCAGCAAGTTTATTATTATTGGTTAATATAGCGCCCCCACCCCCTGTAGTAATAGTTTTATTTCCATTAAAACTAATTACACTAGCTTCTCCATAATTACCAGTGTGCTTTCCCTTGTAAAAGCTTCCAACACTTTCAGCAGCATCCTCTACAACGGGAATATTATACTGATCACAAACTTCAACTATCTTATCGATTTTACAAGGATTACCGAATGTATGCATAGGTAAACAGGCTGATATTTCTCTGTTTGTATTCTTATTTATTGGTTTATTCGATTTATTTAGTGTAACATTTTCTTTAAGCCAATCTAATAGAAAAGCTGGTGACATTCCCATAGTTGACTTATCAACATCAACATATACGGGAGTTGCATGTAAATATGAAATAGCATTAGAAGTTGCAATAAAAGAAAGGGATTGAGTAATTACTTCTGAATTTTTTTCTACACCCACCCCTAATAAAGCTATTTGTAAAGCATTGGTGCCATTAACAGTTGCAATCGCCCTTTTGACTCCAGTATATTTCTGCAGTATTTGTTCAAAATCTTCAACATATTTTCCAACTGAACTAACAAAAGTAGAATCAATACAATTTGATAAATATTTTTTTTCATTTCCAAAAAATAATGGTTTATGTAACGGAATAAAGCCTTCAGGCTTATTATATATTTGTCTAATAAAATTTATTATTCTTTCATAATCCAACATAAAATTTTTATTTAAAATGTTTGAAGTAAATTTCTTGAGCGTCTTTGTATTCTTGAACACCACCTATATCAAGCCAGTATTCTTCTAGTTCATATTTAGCAATTTTATGATTATTAGAAATCATATCATTGATTAGTTTATCCATATCATAATTAACATTATACTTTATATAATCAAATACACCTTTTTTCATTACATAAATTCCAGCCAAAATATTTGTTTTAATATTAGGCTTTTCTTTGATTTCTATTACATAATCTCCTTCTGACTTAATATTACCAAATTTAAAGGGTGTTATAAATTCTTTTACACACAAAGTTAAATCAGTATTAATATTTAAAGCAAAATCATATAATTTGCGAAAATCACATTTAGTAAGTACATCACCATTCATAACCAGAAATGGTTCATCTTTTAATTCCTTTGAGATTAAGGATATTGGACCAGCAGTACCAAGAGGTTTATCTTCCTTACTAATGATTATTTTAATTCCGTACTTAGACCCATCTCCAATAAAATTTTCAACATATTCAGATTTATGATTTGTTGCCAAATAAATTTCATTGAATCCAAATTTTTTTAGTTGTTCAATTTGTATTTCTAGTACAGCCTTCTCACCTATAGGAAGCAATGGCTTGGGAATTAAATCTGTAAAAGGTTTTAAGCGACTTCCAAGGCCACCCGCAAGTATAACAGCTTTCATATAATTATTTATTATTTTTTTTGATTCCATGCCAAATATTTGACAGGCCTGTATTTCCAATTATTAACTTTAAAACACGCCATGATGTATTTGTAATTTTATAATCATCTGGAATTTGAATTGAACCTTCATTATGATTATGATGTAAAATTGATAACCTAACAGATTCGAGAACAATATTTGAATCAAAACCAGTTAAAATTATACTTCCTGTATCTTGAGCCTCTGGCCTTTCCATTGATTGTCGTAAAGAAACAGCAGGAAAATTAAGTATTGAAGACTCTTCACTTATAGTACCTGAGTCAGAAATTGTACAAATTGAATTCATTTGGAGGTTTACATAATCCAAATAACCAAAAGGTTTTAACCAATTAATTAATTTGTTAATCTTTATACCCTTTATTTTATTAATTCTTTTTTGGGTTCTGGGATGAGTTGAAACTATTATTTTCAGTTTATAAATATTAGCCAATTCATTCAATGTTTTAATAATGCTAGTCAAATTTTCATAATTATCAACATTTTCTTCTCTGTGAATAGAAACTAAAAAAAATTCATTTTTTATCAATGATAATTTTTCAAGAATCTTTGATTTTTTAATTTTTGGAAAATAGAAATCTATTACCTCTTTCATTGGGCTTCCTGTGAGATAAATTCTTCTGTGGTCATGCCCTTCAGAGATTAAATGCCTCCTTGCGTGTTCAGTATAAACAAGATTAAAATCAGAAATACTATCAACTATTCTTCTATTAACTTCTTCAGGAACATTGAAGTCGAATGATCTGTTACCAGCTTCCATATGAAATATTGGTATGTGCATTCTCTTCGCTATGTAAGCCGAAAGACTTGAGTTAGTATCACCTAAAATTAAAATTGCGTCAGGAAGTTCATTTTTTATAACATCTTCTGTTTTTCTTATAATATCTGCAATACTGCTTCCAATTGAAGATGTATTTATATCCAAAAAATAGTCAGGTTTTCTTAATTCTAAATCTTTCCAAAAGATTTCATTTAACTCATAATCATAATTTTGACCAGTATGGACAATTATTTGGTTTAGATGTTTGTCAAGTAATGACATAGTTCTTGACAATCTTATAATTTCAGGCCTTGTACCAACAATTGTAATTAATTTTAATTTATTCATATGCTTTAATTTTATACTGTTTGAAGAAATGTATCAGGATTTTTTTCATCAAAATGTTCACTAATCCAAAATATTGTATATAAATCATCATCTCCAATATTAGTTATATTGTGGGTATACCAAACTGGCATATCAATAAAAGAAGGTTTATTAGAATCTAATTTAAAACAATATTTTTTTTTGGTTCCTATTTTTCTAATTTCAACTTTGGCTTTGCCCTTAATCACACAAAAACGTTCGGATTTTCTTGTGTGAAAATGATTGCCTCTGGTAATACCCGGCTTAGTGGTTGAAAAAGAGATTTGCCCACCACTTTCTAACCTCATCATTTCGATAAATGATCCCCGATTATCAGAATTTATTTTGTAAAAGAAAGGAAAAAAAGTTTCATATTTTATATGACTTATAAAAGTAAGAAATAAGTTTCTGTTAAAATCAGAGCTGATATTTGGGATTTGACCATATTCTAAATATTTTTTAGCAAATGATTTTAAAATTATTAAAACTTTAGAAACCTTAATTTTTTTTGTGTGTGGAATTTTGATTATTCTATTAGGCTCATGTTTAATTCTGTTCAATTTATCAATGTAATTCATGATATAATTAACCAGCTCATCAATATAAACAAGTTGGATTTCATTGTCTATATCAATTGAAGGCTTGTTCCCACTGATTAGTTGAAAACTAAATGTCGAAATAAAAGAATTATAATTTGGTTTGCAAAATGGACCAAAAACATTTGGAATTAAAAAACTTGTTACGTTTGATTTATTTTTTTTTGCCCATGATTCTAAAACCTTTCTTGAGTCAAGTTTTGATTTGCCATAAGGTGAATTGTTATTTTCCTGAATTGATGATGAAAAAATAATATGCGGATTAGATTTCGAAAATTCACAAGCAGCCAAAAGTCTTCTTGTTAGTTCGATATTTGTGTTATAAAGATATTCTAAATCGTTACATCGGTTAATTGCTGCTAAATGTATGATTATATCACACTTTGCAGTAAATTCTTGTAATTTTTTTTTCTGCGAAAAATATTTCTTTTTAAAAATAACTCTATCATACTTTTCTGGAAAAAGACCTAATTTATTGTAAATATGATTTCCAATAAATCCTGATTGTCCTGTTATACCTATTTTTAACATATGTACTATTAATTAAATTACCCTAAATCCTTCTTTATAAAATCGAGGGTCATTAATAACTTTTTTGTTTTTTCAATATCAAGTCGTGTTGTATTATGAGATGTATACTCTTCGATTTCAGAAATTTTAGGTTTTCCTTTTGAATAAAATTTTCCATAATTCAAATCCCGATTGTCAGATGGAATTCTAAAATAATCACCCATATCAATCGCTTTTGCCATTTCTTCTCTATTTACTAATGTCTCATATAATTTCTCCCCGTGCCTAGTACCTATTATTTTTATATCTGATTTAGAATTATATAATTCTGATAAAGCTAAGGCTAAAGTTTCAACTGTTGTCGCTGGGGATTTTTGTACAAAAATATCTCCGTTAATTGAATTCTTAAATGCATAAGTGACTAAATCAACTGCGTCCTGAAGAGACATCATGAATCTTGTCATTTTTGGATCTGTAATAGTAATAGGTTTGTTTTCTTTTATTTGATCAATAAATAAGGGAATTACAGAGCCTCTTGATGCCATTACATTTCCGTATCTAGTCCCTGAAAAAGTAGATAACTCTGGAATTAAATTTCTACTTTTTGCTATCATTACCTTTTCACTTAAAGCTTTTGTCATTCCCATAGCATTAATTGGATAAACAGACTTATCAGTACTTAATACTATGACTTTTTTAACTGAATTTTCGATGGCACAATCCAACACATTTTCACATCCAAGAATATTAGTTTTGACCGCTTCAATTGGAAAAAATTCACATGAAGGAACTTGCTTCAAAGCTGCCGCATGAAAAACATAGTCCACACCAGAAATTGCTGATTTAATTGTTCTTTTATCCCTGACATCGCCTAAGTAATACTTAATCTTATTATTCTTATATTTTTGTCTGATATCATCTTGTTTTTTTTCATCTCTTGAAAATATTCTGATTTCACTGATATCAGTGCTCAAAAAGTTATTAAGTACAGCATTTCCGAATGAGCCTGTACCTCCGGTTATTAGTAGGGTTTTATTTTTAAACATAAACTATATATTAATTAAACATCTTATAAATTCTTAATTACAAATTCCATATTCCTTTAGCATTTTTATTTAATATTTTATAGACCTGTAAAGGTTCCAAAATCATTGACGGGACTTGAGAGATAATCATAGATGCAACAATCCCAATTGCTCCATAATTATCACCCAAATAAAAAGCTAATGGAATAAAAATAATTAGCTTTAAAGTTATAGAATAAATTCCAAGTCGTAATTTTCCTAATCCATTGATAAACGTTGAAAATGGACCAAGTATGAGGCCTTGAAAAAAATATATTGATATAACCAAGCTTAAAGAAAAACTTATGGATACTTTATCCCCAACCCAAAGCTTATAAATATAAGGACTAAGAATTGTCAATAATGATAAAAATATAATAAAAATTAAAGTTAAAAAATTAAGATTTTTTAAAGTATCTTTTATCCACTGATAGTCGTTCCTCGAATATGCATCAGTTACGGCTGACCAAAAGGGTGCAATTATAATTAGCTGAATCATTTGTGGTATAAATAAAACCTTATAAGCAATATTATAAGATGCTACAGCTTCTTGATCGACGAATTGTGCAATAAAAATATTAGTAGTTGAAAAGAAAATGATATATGCTATTTGGAAATAGAAAAACTTAAAACCTAGTCCAACCAGATCTCTTGCTTTTGAAATATCAATGAAATCTATAGATGGGGCTATATATCTGTATTTATTACTAAATAAAAATAAAGTGGCTACTATTAATACTAAAACCGGAACGGAACTTAGTACAGCTGCTAAATTTATCAATGAACCTTCAGTTGTTTTAATCAAATAAATTATAATCAATAGAGAAATAATATTTCCAATTGTAGAAAAACTACTATTTATTGCTGGTCTTTGATATGCCATTAATATAGAACCAATTAGGTTGAAAAAAAACCTTAAAATTGAAAACACGAATACAATTAATGCCACTATTGAAAGTTCGTCTGCGGTTACAACTTGCGTATTTAAAATTTGTTGCCAATTTAAAAGTGGATTTACAGTCAAAAATATTAGGATTGTGATTCCGAAAATTATTGAAAGTATTGCATATGATGTACTAACATATATCTTAGCCAGCTTTTTATTTTCGTTAGCAATTGCTTCAGCTAATCTATTTCTTAGGCCGTTACCTAAACCAACGTCAAAAAATGCAAACCATGCAATAATTGAACTTAATGTTAACCAAATTCCATAACGTTCAGTGTCTAAATAATTTAATATTAGAGGAACAAATACAAGGCTAATAATTATATTTATTCCCTTTAAAATTAGAGATAATATAATATGTTTTTTTGCCTTAACAGTCCTTTGGTGACCCTCAAACAAAAATTTTTTTAAATTTTTAAACATTAAAATATTATTGATAGATTACATTTTGGAATCTAAAAACTTATTTTTTTCGATATGATTTAAATTTGGTATAGTTTTCTCAAAGATTTTGATAAGTTTTGACCTATTATAATCATTAGATTTTTTAATTGAAATGATTTGTTCTCTAAAATATTCGACTTTATCATTATTGTTTTTTATAGAGTTTTTAATTATACCTATATTCTTAAACTTGTTCATATCTAAAGTTTCTTCCGAAGTATAAAACTCCTCAAAACCCTTCTCGCCTGTTGTATCGCTAATAGAAAAATAGCAAGGCCAATGCTTACTTAAATCCAGTTTTGAAATCATTTCCCTTGCCTCATTTTCTGAGTTGCATAAATAAGGTGTTAGATTTTTCTGTTCTAAATATTTTTTTGCGATTGATTCAAAACTAATTAAATCCAATTCATTATTTAACTTTGGAAAAAATATATCCCTATTATTTCCAAAAATGCATGAAATTAAACAAAGCTCTCCTGATTCCTTCGGTACAATAAAATATCTTTTTATGTCTGTTGGAGCAACGATTGGTTGAAGTTTGTTGATTCTTTGATTAAAACCATGTAATAGTGAACCATCGGAAAAAGCTACATTTGCAAATCTTGCAAGCGATACATCAATTTTTGAAGAAAGTTTTGATACAACCATTTCCATAATAAGCTTTGAAGCACCCATAATATTAGCAGGATTTGCAGCCTTGTCAGTTGATACACAAAAATATTTCTTTACTCCTTTTTTAATTGACTGGACTAAAGTCTTTTCAGTATTGAAGATATTTACATTAATCATACGCATAATGGTATATGGATCTTTCTCACTTCTTACGTGCTTTAACGCCGATAAGTTTAAAACATAATCATATTCACCATCATCATTAAAAAATGCATCATATTCGTCGGAACCAATATCTAAAGCAAAAGTCTTAAAATCTCCCTTGATATATCCATATGAAGATCTTATATCCCTAACTAATTCGACTAAATTATTTTCTGAAATATCTACAACATGTAATTTTTTAGGTGATCTTTTAAATATTTGTTTAGTTACAGCTTGTCCAATAGTTCCCGCACCCCCTAAAACTAAAAAACTTGAATTCTGAATTTCATTTTTTAAAAACTTATTATTGATTGAAATATCATCGTCGAATAGGTAATGATTTCTATGAATTAAACTTAACATATAATTAATTATCAAAATTTAAATGGATGTTTTGACATTTGTTTTTTTGCAAAAGGATGATATTCACCTTTTAATCCAATAGGTTTAGAATCTCTTATTTGTTGAGTAATTACTATTGATTGTCGGGCATCATCCAAACCAAATCCATTTCCGCTTAAAATATTTTCATAAACTTTATTATGCAATTCAGTAAAACCTCCACTGAACTCAAATTCCTCACCCTCAATTTTGAGGGATCTATATGTGCGAAGTCCATTATTCTTAATTTTTTCTGGCATTAATTCATAATTAATAGCCAAAAACCATCTAACTCTAGCCCTACTAAACTCTAAATATCCGGCTGCTCGGTCATGACTATGGATATGAACTATATTTGACTTAATTTCTCCAAATATATATGAAAGCATATCAAAAAAATGAACTCCAATATTTGAGGCTATTCCACCAGACTTTGAATTATCACCTTTCCATGAAGTGTAATACCAATTACCCCTTGATGTGAGATAGGTTAAATCTATATCAAATAACTTATCATCAGGGGATGCATCAATTTTTTTCTTTAAAGATAAAATTGATTCATGTAATCTTAGCTGTAAAACATTCCAAATTCGTTTTCCAGATTCTTTCTCAATTTTCTTAAGTGCATCTATATTTCGCGAATTAAGCACTACTGGTTTTTCACAAATTGCATCTGCACCACATCTTAGTGCCATTCTAATATGCGAGTCATGCAAATAGTTAGGAGTACAAATAGACATGTAATCTAAATTAATTCCGCGCTCATATTTCAATTTCGAAATGTGTCTATCAAATCTTTCATGTTCAATGAAAAAATCAGCTTCTGGAAAATAATTATCAATTATACCAACACTATCAAATTTATCAAGTGCAGCCACCAGATTATTTTTAGTGTGCTTGATTGCAGCAAAATGACGTGGAGCTATATAACCTGCAGCCCCCATTAAAGCAAAGTTTTTCATTTTTTATATTGTTTAAAAAATTTTAAAAATTGTTTTTTTGATTCAAAAGGAAATTCATAAAAATATTTATCGGTAATTCTAATTTTTATACCCTCATTATTGTTCGTCATTTCTATTGCCCTCTTAATCATAGAAATTTGTATGTGATATAACTTTTCGTTAATATCATATATAGTGTCTTCATTTTCAACATTTACCTTTTTTTTAAAAAGTAATGTTCCAGAGTCAATTTTTTTATCTATTAAATGAGCGGTAACAATCTGTGGGTGATTAAATTTTATAGCTCTTAGTGATGAATTCAAACCTCTAATTTTGGGTATATCGCCGGGGTGAAAATTAATTATTCCATTTTTAAATAATTTTATGACTGAGCTGTCTAAAATTCTAGCCCCAGAAATCAAACCAACTTTGGGTTTGATTTTGGTTAATAAGTTTAGACATTCGTTTGAGTTATGATCGTAGTTGTAATAATCAATATTAAATTTTTTACATAGGTCCTTTGGATGAAATAAGGGACTAACAGGTACTTTAGTTTTGAACCTCTGTTTACTAATATTTAATTTTTTCCAATTACAAGCAATAACCGCCTGAATTTCAATGTCATTCATATGACAGTAAAAGATAAAATCTTGTGTCTTTCTGTGAGGAAAATTATATGCAAATAATATCATAAAATATATTATGAAAAAATTACAATTTATGAATACCAGGAATTTCTAAGACACCTTTAATGTCATAAATTACGGTTTTTTCCAAAGTGAATTTTTTTAAATCTAATTTTAGAAAATCATCATGAGCAACAGCAAGAATAATGGCATCATATTTATTTTCTATATTTTCTAACATGTCGAGACCAAATTCTGACTTTACCTCCTCAATTGAGGCTTGTGGATCGTAAATATCAACACTAACTCCGTATTTCTTAAGTGTTGAAACAATTTGAACAACCTTTGTGTTTCTTACATCTGGACAATTTTCCTTAAATGTTATTCCCAATATAAGAGCTTTAGAACCAATTATTTTGATTGATTTTTTTACCATTAGTTTAGTAACTTCATTAGCTACATATTCACCCATTGAATCATTTAATCTTCTGCCAGATAAAATAATTTCTGGATGATAACCCACCTCTTGGGCCTTTTGAGCAAGGTAATATGGATCAATTCCAATACAATGACCACCTACTAAGCCTGGTTTAAAAGGGATAAAATTCCATTTTGTTCCTGCTGCCTTAAGGACTTGGTTTGTATCGATATCTAATAAATTAAAAATTTTAGCTAATTCATTTACAAACGCAATATTAATATCTCTTTGGCAATTTTCAATCACCTTTGCAGCTTCAGCTACTTTAATAGATTCAGCCATATATGTTCCAGCTTCTATAATTTGGCTATATAAAAAATCAACTTCTTCAGCAATCTCTTTGGTTGATCCAGATGTTATCTTCTTTATTTTGGTTATAGTTCGAATCTTATCACCAGGGTTAATTCTCTCTGGAGAATATCCGGCAAAAAAATCAATATTAAACTTGAGTCCAGAAATTTTCTCAATCAACGGAATACACTCTTCCTCAGTTACACCAGGATAAACGGTACTTTCGTAAATAATAATATCGTCTTTTTTAATATATTTTGCAACTGTTTCTGATGCTAGAAGTAGAGGCCTAAGTACTGGTCTGTGAATTTTATCAGTTGGAGTAGGAACAGTAATAATATATACATTACAATTCTTTAAATCATTTGGTTCAGAACTAGCTATTAGACCTCTTTTTGAATTATTTTTATACAGCGAAATAGCACCAACAAGTCTTTTTTTATCAACTTCATTAGTTTTATCATATCCTTTATTTATTTCACTAATCCTTTCATGATTAATATCGAAACCGACAGCCACGAACTTATAAGCAAATTCAATAGCTAGTGGTAATCCAACATACCCTAAACCTATTATTCCAATTCTATAATCTTTCATTAACTAGTTTAATTTGTTCAAATATAGTAAAGAAACTAACGAAACATGTAATGGACATTATAATGACCCTAATTTTTATTTTATCAATTATTGATTATTATCTGATATTAAATGTTTCAAAACTAATTTTGATTTACTGTTCCAATTAAGGTCGCGTCTTATTTTATCACAGTTTAAACTATATCTTTTGTCATGCCCAAATCTATCATCAATAAAATTTATTTTTTTGTGAATTTTATATTTTTGTTTCAATAAACTGTAAATTAAATCGATGATTTCTAAATTAGAAAGCTCTTCATTTCCACCAATATTATAGACCTCACCTGATGTGGATTCATTAAAAACAATTTCTACTGCTTTACAATGATCGATTACATGAATCCAGTCTCTTACATTAGAACCGTCACCATAAACTGGAATGGGTGATTTATTTAGTAAACATGATATAATTTTTGGAATAAATTTTTCTTTATTTTGATTAATACCAAAATTGTTTGAACAAATTGTAGTTGTAGTATTTAAGCCGTATGTTTTATTAAAACTCCTAACCAACATATCCGCTGCAGCTTTTGATGCTGAGTATGGGGAATTTGGATTATATCTGTCACTCTCCAAAGAACTACCAACTTCTACACTTCCATACACTTCATCAGTTGAAATTTGATGAAACCTAGCTAAATCAAATCCAGCTTTAAACTCAAAAGGTTTTTCCATCCAGTAATTATACGCACAATTAAGTAGGTTAAATACACCATTGATATTAGTTTGGATAAATTTATCTGGATTTAATATTGAATTATCTACATGGGTTTCAGCAGCAAAATTAATAACTCCGTCAACTCTATATTTTTCAAAAATATTTTTGACTAGAGCTTTGTCACAAATATTACCTTTTATAAACTTATATCTATTATTTTTACTAAAGCTATTTGTATTCCTTAAATCTCCAGCGTATGTTAACAAGTCAAGATTAATGACATTTATTTTATCATATTTATTAAGAAAATATTCTATAAAATTTGACCCAATAAATCCAGCACCACCAGTAACAAGTAAATTCTTACTTCTAAATTTCATTCAACTCAATATTTTGTTTTAATATATAATCATTTAAAGCTTCTTCCCAATTTCTTATTCTTAAATTGAATTTTTTAATAATTTTTTTGCTATCAAGAACAGAATAAAAAGGTCTTTGTGTTTTAGCATTTTCTGATTTGGATGAATATATTGCTGACTTTCCATTTAAAATTTTATTTATTTTTACAGCTATATCGAACCTTGTACATTCACCAATGTTGGCAAAATGATATATATCTGCTTTATCACTCTTTATAAAGGGAATAATTTTTAAAATAACTCTTGCTAAATCGCCTGCATATGTTGGAGTGCTGAACTGATCATTAACAACTTTAATAACTTTTCTATTGATAATTTTGTCTATAATATTGTTAACAAAGCAATTTCCGTTGTTGAAGTAAAGAACAGATGTTCTGATTATTATAGAGTCTTTTAAATCACTTTTTAAAATTTTATCTTCTGCAGCTAACTTTGTAAATCCATAATGGTTAAGTGGTTTAACATAATCTGTTTCAATGTAAGGAAATCTTTTTTTTCCATCAAAAACATAATCTGTAGAAATATGAATTAATTGAATATTTAATTTAGAACACAACTTAACCATAGAACCAACAGCTTTATCGTTTATCTTAATTGCATGTTCAGTATCAATTTCAGCCCTTTCAACATTTGTATATGCTGCGCAATTAATAATTGTATTTATATTATAATTTGTAAGAAATATTTCAAGTTTTTTAGAGTCTGTAATATCTAAATCTGATTTAGTCATAAAAAAATAGTTATATCTAAATTCATCAGAAATATCCTTTATTGACCTACCCAATTGACCATTTGAACCAGTGATTAATATGTTTTTATATTTTACCATTTAAAAGGTTCATATTTTTTATCTTTTTTTGAAATAATTAATCTATCATGATCTACACCCCAATCAATTTTTAGAAATTTGTCATCATAAGAAATTCCCATCTCATTATTTGGACTATAATAATTATCAACTGTATAATTTATTAATACCGTTTCACTAATAGTCAAATAGCCATGCGCAAATCCTTTTGGGATAAAAAGAGATTCGTGATTTTCTTGTGAAAGGATGTAAGAAAAGTACTTACCGTAAGTTTCTGAATCTTTTCTAATATCAACAGCAATATCTAGGATTTTCCCGTATTCAATATTAATCAGCTTTGATTGAGCAAATGGATCTTTTTGAAAGTGTAGTCCTCTGAGTACATTTTTAGTTGATTTTACACTGTTTTGCTGACAAAAATTTATTTTTTTGTCAAATAATTTTTCCAATTTTTCTTTTTTAAAAGTTTCTTTAAAATAACCTCTATCGTCAGAGTATAGATTGTGTTTTATAATAAATAAATCTTTGAAATTTGTTTTAATAAATCTCATTTGATCAGATTTAATAAATATTTTCCATAATCACTATTGATCATAGATTGAGCAATTTCTTGTAATTTATCTTTATCGATATAACCCATCTTAAAAGCTATTTCTTCAATACATGCAGCTTTTGTTTTCGTTTTCTTTTCATATTCCTCAAAATATTTGGACGCTTGTATTAAAGAGCTGTAAGTTCCTGTATCAATCCAGGATATATGGGAGTTTAAGATATTTAACTTTAATTTTTTTTGCATTAAATAATGATTATTTATATCAGTGATTTCTTTTTCACCGCGTTTACTAAAACTCAAAGTCTTTGCAATTTTGACCACATCATTAGTATAAAAATATAATCCAGAAACAATTATATTACTTTTTGGATTTTTTGGCTTTTCACTTATTTTAATAACCTTATTATTTTTGTCAAATTCAACCACACCAAAGTTTTGTGGTTTATCAACAGAAATTCCAAAAATTGATGAAAACCCTAAAGATAAGTCTTTTTTAGCCTTATTAATATTTGAAATAAAATCATTTCCGTGAAAAATATTATCACCTAAAATTAATGAAACAGCATCATTTTCAATAAAATCTTCACCTATTACAAAAGACTCAGCAATTCCATTTGGCTTTTCTTGGTATTTGTATGAAATATTAATACCTAAATTAGATCCATTACCTAAAAGTTTTTTAAAATTAGGTAAATCTTGCTCTGTTGAAATAATTAGAATTTCCTTAATTTCTGCTTGTATAAAAACAGATAGAGGATAATAAATCATGGGTTTATCATAAACAGGTAGTAGTTGCTTTGAAGCCCCTAGTGTAAGTGGATACAGTCTAGAACCATTTCCTCCAGCTAGTATTATACCTTTAATTCTTTTCATCTAATTTTTCAAAATAGTTAATTGTCTTTAAAAGTCCCGTTTCTAAACTAATAACAGGAAACCAATTCAACTTTTCTATTGCTAAATTTATATCGGGGTTTCTCCTTTTTGGATCGTCCTTCGGTAAATTCTTGTAACTAATCTGCGATTTAGATTTTGTTAAACCTAATATTGTTGAAGCTAATTTATTCATTGAAATCTCATTAGGATTTCCAATATTTATCGGTCCTAAAAAATCATCTGCAGTATCCATCATTTTTATCATTGCACCGATTAAGTCGTCGATATATTGAAAGCTTCTAGTTTGTGTTCCATCTCCATTAATTGTCAAATCTTTTTTATTTAAAGCCTGTAAAATTAAATTTGAAATAACCCTTCCGTCATTAGCAGCCATATTGGGACCAAATGTATTGAATATCCTTATAATTTTAATTTTTAGCTTATGTTCCCTATAATAATCCATAAATAATGTCTCCGAGCACCTTTTACCTTCATCATAACATGATCTTGGGCCAATTGGATTGACATTTCCGTTATACATTTCGTTCTGGGGATGAATATTTGGATCTCCATAAACTTCACTTGTACTTGCCTGTAAAATTTTTGCATTATTTTTTTTTGCCAGTCCCAACATATTAATAACGCCAATTGTACACGTTTTTACAGTTTTAATCGGGTTGTATTGGTAATGTATCGGAGATGCAGGACAAGCTAAATTATATATTTCATCTATATTTTCTCTAAAATATGGCTCTATAATATCATGATTAACAAATT
>MDSW01022785.1_pt1 | contig 35937 bp, 19 predicted proteins | sample 811171 | NCBI WGS metagenome assembly MDSW01 (sample SAMN05326641, study PRJNA326480) | marine metagenome | isolation source: seawater | place: Atlantic Ocean: North West | collected 2012 | reverse complement strand
TCCCCCCACCCCCGCCCCCCCCTCGCCGCCGTTCGCGTACTTGATCGCGCGGTCGTTCGCGATCGCGCGCCGCGCGGTTTCCACCGCGAGCGCGGCGCGCGCGGCGAAGTAGGCCAAGCACGCGCCGAAGAAAAAGTTGGCGTTGGCGGCCCTCGTCTCGATCCACAGCCTCCAGAAGATTGGCGCCAGGACGATCGCGAACGCGAACAGCGCCGCGACCACGAACCCGGGCGCGGCGATGGAGGACTCGAGTGGAGGACGTGACCCTCGCGAGACCCTCGGCGTGACGGAAAACAGCGGCAGGAACCCGAGGGCGCCCGCGAGGCTTCCGAGCGTCGGATAGGCGCCGAACGCGTCGGCGGCGACGAGCGCGAGGAACAGCGCCAGCGCGGGTCTCCGGTCGCCGAATCGCGCGAGCGCGGGCACCGCGACGAGGTACGGGAACAGGACCATCGCGAACAGGAAGAAGCCGTTAAACTCGTCGAACATCTCGGTGAAGAAGTACCAACGCACGCCGAGGTTCGGTCGAAGGTCGGTCGCGTAGACGCGAAACCCGAACGCGCCCCGAACCCAATCGAGCGGGTCGCGCGCCGAATCGTCGCACGCCAAGAATCGACGACACGCGATCCGGTTCGCCGCGAAGAGCGCGGCGCCGAACGCGCCGAACCAGATGAACATCGCCGCGAACGCGCCGGCGTACGTGCGGTGGGCCCGTTCGAGGGCGACGGGGGGGCTGGAGGGGGACGATTCGCGGAAGAGACGTCCGAACGCGCTCATCCCCGGGTCCGAGACGCCCGAGCCCCCGGCCCGAGCCCGCGCGGCGGCGGCGGCGGCGTCTGCGCCGCCCTTCCCTTTCCTTGACTCGGGAACCACCTCGAGGGGCGCCACGTCCGCGCCGCGTCTCAGAACGAGGGCTAAGGGCGCGAACAAGACGAGGCGCTCGTGTCCCGCGAGGGAGCAAAGGGCGGCGAAGGCTAAAGCGCAGAGCTTCGCGTCTCCGGCGACGGCGAAGGCGGCGGCGCCGAACGCGAGCGCGTTTTGCGCCGAGACGGAGGATCTCGCGACGCACGCCGCGACGCTCATCGGGTTCGCGAGGTATGCCGCCGCGATCGCGGCCGGGGCGACGTGGCGGTGCCTCGCCTCCGCGCAAGAGGCGCGCCGGAACGCGGCGGCGATGGACGCGAGCGCGAGCGCGGCGAGGCCGTCGGCGAGGACGAAGGGCACGATCGCGAGCGCGCCCGCGTCCGCCGCGCTCGCGGCGCCGAGCGCGAGCAGCGCGAGCGGCGGGGCGTGGCACTGGGAGCCCCGGTACGGGCTCGCGCCGATCGTCGCGAGCGCCCACCCCTCGCGCGTTCGCGCGAGCGCGTCCGCGGGCGTCGCGAGCTCCACCCGCGACGCGAGCGCGTCGGCGTACCCCGAGCTCGCCAGGGCGAATCGCGCGAGCAACGACGCGACGCAAAGCGCGAGGACGCCCGCGTCCGACCTCGCGGAGGGCGACGCCGACGGGGCCCGAGGCGTCGTCATGACGCGCGAGACCGAGAGCGCGCGAGGGGCCGGGGGAGGCCCGACCCGACGCGACGCGACGCGACAAGTGTCCGCCGCGACGCGAGGGCGAGGAGAAGACGTGATCGGGCGTTCCATTACAACTCGTTCGTGAGCTGGGACGAGCGTTCGTTATTCGATCAGTTGTACACATTTATTCGCGTCTATAGGGGCACACGCTCGGTCGAGCTCTCGCGGGTCACTCAGTACCCCTCCTGCCTCCCCGTTCCGTCGTGGGTCTCCTTGTTCTTCCCGTACAGCGCGTCGACCCTGAACGCCTCCATGGTCTCCCGCTCCCTCTCCGCGGGTTTCTCCGGCTCGACGGGCTTGGGCGGGATGGGCACCTTGTTCACGAGCGGCTCGCCGGTGATCATGTCGTAGTCGACCGAGCTCTTGACGTGCCTGAGCTGGTTCGCGTCCACCGCGGTCTGGTACTTGATCGCGTCGTCCTGGTACTTCAGGTGCGCGCCGTCGTAGCTGTCCTCGTACGCGAGCGTGATCATGTTGTACTTGACGCTGCTCTTGTTGCGCGTCGGCACGGGGCCATCCTTGAGCTCCTGGAGCTTGATGTCCTCCGCCTTCTGCTCGTTGTGCACGCGCTGCCACCTCGCCTCCTCGCGGAAGTAGTTGTGCGCGCGCTTGCGCTCGAGCCACTCGTCCCGCTGGAGCTTCTTGAGCTGCCTGCGCTCGAACTCCTCCGCCGCCGCGTCCGTGCCGAAGCGATCCGCCTCGGACATGTACGCCGCCGACGCCGCCGCGGGCTGGATCACGTTGTCGCTCCCGACGTGCTTGTAGTTGCCGCCCTTGCGGTGCTCGAGGCGGAGCTTCTCCAGCGCGTCCTTGTCGTTCATCGCCATGCGCTCCTCGCGCGTGCGCGGCTCGACGTTGTGGAACGCGGGGCGGGGGCCCGCGGGGAGGGCGGGGGGCGCGGCCATCGTCGCTCGCGGAGAATCGACCGGGCCGGGGACGCGGCACGAAACCGAGGGCCAATCGAAGGAAACCGGGGGCTCCCCCGAGAGCGGCGCGAGGGACGAGGCGGGGCGCGGCGGGAGGCGAGCGCGTCGAAACCGCACGGGCGCCGCGATCGAGGCGAGAGCGGGCGAGCGAGGGGACGCGCACCGCGCGACGCGCGCTGTGACGACCCGAACGTCCCCGCGCGGGTCTCGGGAATCGTCCCCCGCCTCGGTCCCCTCGTTTGGGTTGACCGAACGTGGCGGATTCATTCGTCGCACACGCGGGTGATCGAATATGTTTTCCCTGCAGTAAGAAATAATGGGCCCGCCCATTCCAGGCTACCCACGCCTCCGCGCGATTCGCGCGATCCGTTTCCACCTGGCGCGGTTGGTGGCTCGGAGGCGACGAGAGGCGACGTCATCGTTCGCCATCGTCAGCCTTCGCCTCGCCTCCGCCTCACACCTTCGCGCGCGCCTCGCACCCACCCCCTCGTCGCGGCGGAGTCACCGCAGCTCGCACTCCCCGAACCCGCGGACCGATGGCGCCGCTCGCCGCGCTCGGCGCGCGCGCGCCCGCCTCCTCGACGCCGCGGTTCCTCCCGCCGCGCGGCGCGTCCCTCGCGTCTCGCGGCCGCGCCGTCTCGCCGTTTCGCGTCTCCCCTCGGCGCGCCTCCCCGAGGGGAGCTCCCCGACGCGCCCGGGGGGGGCCGTCGCTCGCGTTCGCGCGCCTCGGCGGCGTCATCGACGTCGCGAAGGTCGGCGAGGTCGCCGGCAACGCCGCGGTCGCGGCGGTGGAGGTGAGCAAGGCGGTTCGCATGCGCGGCGTGGACGCGCCGGACGACACCACGAAATCCTTCGTCGCGAGGGGCAACGCGGAGGCGGACCGCGACGCGTCCGACGTGGCGCTCGACGAGGAGGGCCTCCCGCTCGTGTACGACCGCGCCGCGATCCAGGCGTACTGGGCGAAGCAGGGCGGGGCTTTGCAGAAGCGCTGGGCGGAGTTCCTGGGCCTCTCGGTTCCTTTCCTGACCCGCGTCGCGACCCTCAGCATCGCCGGCGGCGCCGAGGAGCTGAGTAAGAACGACCGGTCTCTGGCGCGGGACGCGCGCGTGATCATCGAGAAGCTCGGCCCGACGTACATCAAGGCCGGGCAGATGATGAGCGTCCGCCCGGACGTCCTCCCCCAGGCCGCGCTCGACGAGCTCGCCATCTTACAGGACGCGGTGAAACCGTTCGAGACGGCGACGGCGATCGCGACGATCGAGCGCGAGCTCGGGGGCCCCCTCGGGGAGTTCTTCGACGAGATCTCGGAGCAGCCCGTCGCCGCCGCGTCGTTGGCGCAGGTGTACAGGGCGCGCCTGGCCGGCACGGACACGTACGTCGCGGTGAAGGTGCAGCGCCCGCAGATCTTATCGACCGTGAGCAAGGATCTGTACGTCCTTCGGAGGGCGGCGGAGGTGTACCAGGGCCTCATCGAGCGGTTCGCGCCGCAGCAGCGGACGGATTACGTCGCGCTGCTCAACGAGTGGGCCGTCGGGTTCTACACCGAGCTGGACTTTCTGAACGAGGCGGACAACCAGCAGAGGTGCCGGGACGTGATCATGGACCAGGAGAAGGTCCGGGGCGTGTACGTGCCGAAGGTGTACCACGACTACTGCACGCGTCGGGTCCTGGTGACGGAGTGGATCGACGGCGAGAAGCTCTCGGACTGCCCCAAGGAGGAGATTCGCGAGCTCATCGGCGTCGGCCAGGAGTGCTTCCTCGTGCAGCTGCTGCAGGTGGGCTTCTTCCACAGCGATCCGCACCCGGGGAACCTGATGAAGGCGGTGGGCGTGGACCCGAACGGCGGGCCCGAGGACGTGTCGCTCGTGATTTTGGATTTCGGGCTCATGGCGACGATCGAGCAGGAGGACATGGACACGATGGTGTCGAGCATCATCCACCTCGCGAACAAGGATTACCCGCAGCTCGTGGACGACTTCGTGGACCTGAAGATCCTCCCCCCGGACTGCGACCGCGCGAAGGTCATCCCGCTGATGGACAAGGCCCTGTCCCCGTACGTGAAAGGCGGCGGCGCGAAGAAGTACGAGGCTGAGCTGAAGCGCATGTACAACATGGAGGACGGCACGCTCGCGTCCACCGCGGGGGGGTTCCAGGCGATGACCCAGGACCTCCTCACCGTGCTCAACGACATCCCGTTCAGCATCCCGCCGTACTTCGCCCTGCTCGGCCGAGCCGTCGTCACCCTCGAGGGCATCGCGCTCATCGGAAACCCGGACTACAAGCTCGTCATGGAGGCCTACCCGTTCGTCGCCAGGAAGCTCCTCCGCGAGGACCGCCCGAGCGCGCAGCGAGCGCTCCAGGAGGTGCTCTACGCCTCCACCGTCGGCGGGGGCGCCATCCTCCAGGGCCGGAGGCTCGCCGTGATGCTCAACAGCGCCATGGGCGTCGTCGCCAGGGACCAGGAGGAGGGCGTCTTCGTGGACCTCGACACCGTCCCCGAGGACGGCGTGACCCTCGCCGAGGGGCTGAGGTACGTGCTCAGCCCCGGCGGCGAGGCGCTGAGGAACCTGCTGGAGCGCGAGGCGACGACCGCGCTGGACGTGCTGCTCCGCCAGGCGCTGAGGAAATCCGTCCCGCGGTTCTTCGCGCAGCTTCCGCGCCCGCCGACGCTGCCGTTCCCCCTGCCGTTCGCGCCGCCGGGCGTCCAGCTCACCGCGGAGGGGCAGCTTCCCAACCCGGAGGACGTCCCCGGGCCGTTCCTGGTGCCGAGTTCGAACCCGGGGGGCTCGCCCGCGCCCGTCTTCGCGTCGCCCGCGAAGGTTTTGGACGCCGTCGCGCCGCGGCTGAGCCGCGAGGAGGAGCTCTTCGCGCTCGCGCTCGGGGACCTCGCGGAGGGGACGCTGGGGTCGGACGTCGCGACGCTCGTCGCGGGCGACGCGATCACAGACCCGGGAGCGATCGCCGCCCTCGCGCTCGACGCGCTCGCGAACGGCGCGGTCGTGCCCGGCGGCGGGGGGGGCTTCGACGCGCGAGCGCTCGCGGAGAACCCGCAGTTTGCGGCGGTGGCCAGGGGCGTGCGGGAACAGCTCAGGCCCGCGAAGGAGTCCGGAGACCTCGAAGGAGACCTCGGCGGGTCCGCGGCGGCCTCGTCGACGGAGGAGATCGCGGCGGCGCTCGGCGAGCTCACCGCCGAGGAGCGCGCGACGCTGGACGCGGCGACGACGCGCGTGCTCGACGCGGCGTGGGCGAAGATCGTCGCGAGGCTCGAGGCGGAGTTCCTCGAGGGGGGCGGGGGCGCGCGGGGCGCGAGCGGGGAGGGCGCGAACGCCGAGGGCGTCGAGGGCGTCCGGTCCCCGGCGGAGACCGTCGTCGCCTCGGCGAGGTGACGGGGCTCTTCGAAGGGGGGATGGACGGAGACGAACGTCGTAGACTCTAGCTAGAGTGTGGCGCCGCTTCCCCTTCGTCCTCGCGCGATATCATATACACTCTCGTCTTTTCTCCTCTCCTCTCCTCTCACCCCGCGGCGAACCTGTACGCGGCCGATCGGAAGACGTCCGCGTGCGCGGCGACGCTCGCGTCGAACGGCCTCGAGTACCCCCCCCCCATCGTGATCACGAGCGGCACGTCCGCGGCGACGCACGCGTCGTACACGACGTGGTTCCGCCGGAGCATCCCCGCGCGCGTCATCCCCAGCCGCCCGAAGCTGTCCTCCCTCAGCGCGTCCACCCCCGCCTGGAAAAACACCAGCCGAGGCCGGTACGTCTCGAACAGAAACGGCACCCACTCGTTCACCACCCGCAGGCACGTCGCGTCGTCCGCGCCGTCCGGGAGATCGACGTCGTGCGTCGAGCGCTGCTTCGTCCGCCACGGGTAATTCTTCTCCCCGTGCGCCGAAAACGTCACGACGCGCGTCTCGTCCTCGAAGATCTTCGCCGTGCCGTTGCCCTGATGCACGTCGAGGTCGATGATCAGGATCGGCGTCTCCGAGCCCCGGAGTCGTTCGGGGAACGTCTCCATCGCGTACACGGCGGCGCACGCGATGTCGTTGAAGACGCAGAAGCCCTCGCCGGCGTCGGCGAAGGCGTGGTGGGTGCCCCCGGCGATTTGCGCGGCGCATCGGTGCGGGGTGCCGGGCGTCAACACGTCCCTCGTCGCGGCGACGGTTCCGCCGGTGCTCGCCAGGGAGCGGGTGACACTCGAGGGGTGCATGGGGAACCCGATCGCGCGCGTCTCCGCGGGCGTTAAAGCGCAGTCCAGGACGCGCTGGACGTACCCGGGGTCGTGCACGGCGAGGACCTGGTCGATCGTCGCGAGGGGGCTGGGCACGATCTCCATCTTTCCCCGAAGGCTCCCGTCCGCCTCGAGCGCCAGGCGCGTCGCCCGGTACTTCTCCATCGGGAACCGGTGCCCATCGGGCAGGATCACCTCCGCCCAGTCCGCGTGGTACGTCCGGAGCGGAGGCGCGGTGGACGCGAGCGCGCGCGCGGCGGTGGAGAACGAGCGCCGGGGGGCCGGGGGCGCGACGAACGAGCGGCGAACACCACCGCCGCGGAGCGACGAAGAGCGCATCAGCACCCGCAAAGACGCGCGCGAGGCCGAGGCGAACCTCGACGCGACGCTCGACGCGGTGGCGAGCGCCGCGCCGAGCGTCATCGCGACCGCCCCGAGCGAAGGAGCCGAGGCGGCGTGTGACGAACGCCCGAGGAGCCGAGGCGAGCTTTTAGAGAAGTTCGGATAGACGGCGTCGTCGACGTGGCGCGGACGATGAGCAGTGATCGATAATGCGCACTTATGACGGGTCGTATCGGCGCGTGCCCGCGCGTACTAGTATCATTTCACCGTCACATATCACACTTCGACCGAACATATCGCGCTCGTCTACGCCTCCTCCACCTCGTCCGGGTTATCCTCGATGTCCGTGAGCTTGACCGCGAACTGCAGGTCCGCCCCCGCGAACGGGTGGTTGGCGTCGATGAGCACGAACCCCTCCTCCTCGTCCATCTCCCGAATCACCGCGGCGTTGCCGTTACTCAGCGCCACCGTCGCGCCGGGGTGCAGCCCGCCCTTCCCGGGCTGGTCCAACTCCTCCCGCAGCCGCTCCACCTCGGGGTGGTTCGTGGGCACCTTGAACAGCAGCGCGGGGTCGTACTCGCCGCCGCTCGCGTTGACGAGTGACTCGTCGCCGACGACCATGCCGCGCACGGCGGCGTCAAACGCGAGGAAGAGGGGGTTGCCGACGGCGGCGGCGCCGCCCACCTCGAACGTGATGGGCTCCTCCATGTCATCCATCGTCTGCAGGACCTCGCCCTCCTCCGTCTGCGCGCTGAACACGATCGAGACGAGGTCGCCGTCGACGGGGGTGCGGCCGTCGGCGAGCGCCGGGTCGGGGGGGAGCTTCGAGACGGCCATCGTCGTCTCGAACCCGGACACCTTCTGGCGCACGTTCTGGAGCATGGGCGCGGTGAACGTCTCCGTGCCGCCGGAGGAGGAGGAGGAGGAGGAGGAGGCCGGGGAGCGCGGCGAAGCGGCGTCGGGGTCCGACCCGGGGGTCTCCGAGGCGGAGGCGCGGGTGAGCGCGGCGCCGCGCGCGGGGCGGGCGGACGAGGCGCGGGTACGCGCGGGCGCGCGCGAGGGGACGCCGAGGGAGAAGGCGACGGAGCACGACATGGCGCGGTGGGCGATCGCGAAGGCGGCCGCGGATAGGCCGAGCGGACGAATCGACGCGCGGACGCGGACGGAGGGCGCGCGAGCGCGCGAGGGGTGAGCGGCGGGGAGGCGCGAGCGCGAGCCGCGGGGACGGCCGAGGCGCGAACGGGCGCGAGGCGCGTCGGTGAAGTGCGCGGACGAGCGGACGCGTCGAGGTGGAGGCGCGGGCGGTGACACGCCCGCCGCGAGGAGGCGTGGCGAGCCGACGACGCCCGAGATCCGCGCGCGCGATCGTCATCACTCGAGTCCCGACGATTCGCGATCGTCTCAGCCGCGGGCACTTTCGCCCGCCCCCCTCGTGTGTCTCTCGATTCGGTCGCGCGCGCCCACACCTCCTCGCGCCACCGGGAGGTCCCGCGCGGGGTACGCCGGCCGTCCCGGGACCCCGGCGCGATGTCCGAGGTGCTTTCTCCCGTCGTCGCGTCCCTGCGCGGCGTCGAGTCCGCGGGCGGGACGATCGCCACCGAGCCCTTCCTCGCGACGTGCCGACTCATCCTCCCCGTGTTCGACCGCCTCGGCGTCGCGTTCGCGCCCGCGCGATCGGACGTCAGCGGTAACATCGAGCGCCTCGCGAAGCGCGCGGGCGACCACCCCGCCCTGTTCGACATCGCGCGCGCGGAGATCGCCGCGGGCACGCACGAGAGCAACTCCGGGTGCTGCAAAGGCCTCCTCTGGCTCAAGCGCTTCCTGGTGCGCGGCGAATCTCCTCGTGCGCGCGAATCGCCTCCTCCCGCTCGCGCCTCATCCCGCGACACCCTTCCCTGACTTCCGCCCCCCGGCTTCCGCCCGCCTCGCGTCCAGGAGTTCACGACGGCGCTTCTCGCCGACCTGGAGGCCGCGCCGAGGCAACGCTCCGTGCGCGACGCCGCGAACGCCGCGTACGAGCGCACGCTCAAACCCTTCCACGGGTGGATCTCCTCGAGCGCGTTCGCCGTCGTCCTCCGCTTCCCCCCCGCGAGGGACGCGTTCGTCGCGAGCCTCGGCGAGGACGAGGAGGCGACGTACCGAGGCATGCGCGAGGTCGTCGAGGGATTCGCCCCGGTGTTAGCGAAGATTCACGCCTTCCTGGAGGAAAACGGACTGAACGATCCGGCGAAGGTGTAGGGAGGGACACTTACTACTAGAGGCGGGCCAGACGTGACGAGAGCGACGGCGAAATACGACGCGCGCGAGCGCGGAGAGTGTCGAGGCCTTCGGACCAATGAGGCCTTCGGACCTTCGCGATTGTCGTCGTGGACTTCACCCTCGTTCGTGGACGCGTGCATCGTTTCACGCGTCGTCTCGGCGTCCATCTCACTCGTTTCACGCGTCTCTCTCGTCGTCACGACTCGTGGCTCTCGCTCATCCCTCTCCCCCCGGCGCCCCCCCCGAGCATGGCGAGGTCCGGCACGGACATGGCCTCCGTGAGCCCCCCGACGCGCCTCAGCCCGCTCGTCTTCGCGAGCTGCCCCGGCGGCACCGCGTCTCCCGACGTCGTCAGCGACCCCTCCCCGTGCGAGGACCCGTCCTCCTCGTCCTCGCCGAGGCTCCGCAGCCTCGACGCCGGGGGCTCGGGGAGATCCGCCCCCAAGTCGTCCATCGCGCCGAGGTTCGGGCTCGAGCCCACCTTGACGAACTTACCCTTGATCCTCGGGCGGTTATCCGCGCACACCTTGCGGCTCTGGTACCGAATTGTCTTGTTGAAGTTGCGATTCTTGCGCTTCTCCTTCCACCGGCGCAGACGCTCGAGCCGGCTCGGGGGCTTGGCGCCGGCGCCGCCGTTGACGAGGTGAAGCAGGGGCGGGGGGCCGTGCGGCCCGCCGGGGCCCATCCCCCCGGGGCCGAGCCGAGCCCCGGGGTGCCCCGGGGGGAAGTAAAGCATCCCGTCGGGACCGCGCACGGGGCCCGGGCCCATCCCGGGCGGAGGCATCATTCCCCCGGGAGGCCCGCCGGGAGGCATGGGTCCCCCGCGGAGCATCCCGGGCGGAGGCGCGCCGCGCATGTGCGGCGGCATCGGCATCCCGCCCCCGGCCATCCCGCCCGCGCCCCCGCCGCGCTCATCCTTGATCCCCAGGGATGAACCCCCGGGACCACCGGGTCCCCCTGGACCGCCCCCAGGACCTACCGGTCCCCCCCCGACCATGCCCTGCGCCCTGGCGTGCTGCATCGCCTGCGCCCTGGCGTTGGCCTGCGCCCTGGCGATGGCCATCTGCTGCGCCTCGCTCCGGTTCCCGGAGAGCCCTCCGCCTCCCGCACCCGGGGGACTCCCCCGCTCCTCCTTGACCATCCCCGGCGGCGGCATCCCCGCCCCCCCCGCGGTGCCGCCGCCTCCCCGCGCGGCGCCCCACGGCGGTTGCCCTCCGTGCGGGTGATGATGCCCCGCGGCGTCGATCGCGCTCGGGTCGCCGCGATCGCCGATGAACGCCCCCGCGCCGGCGCCGTCGTGGATGGCGCCGTCGTCCATGATGGGCCCGAGGAAATCCTCCGGCCCGGGGAACTCCCCTGCGCCCACGCGCTCGAGGCTCGCGTAGTCCTCCATGGACAGAGCGAACGACCCGGGCGGGTCGACCTTGGCGGGGTCCCGGTTCATCCCCGACCCCGAACCCGCGGAGTCCTCTCGTCGACGCGCGAGCGAAAGCGCGCTCGACCCGTCCGCGGCGGCGCCCGCGCGTCGACTCGCCGCGCCCTCGCCCCCGTCGCCGAGGAACCCGTCGCTCGCGCTCGCGTCCGCGTCGGGTCCCGCCCTCGCGTGCGCGTCGCTCGCGCCCGTCGCCCACGGCCCGGACTCGGAGATATCCGGGAGGCCGCCGAACGCGTCCGGGCCGGCGCCGAGGAGGTCGGTGAAGAGCTGGTCGTCGCTTCCGCCCGCCCCCTCGAGCGCGGCGAGATCCGCCGCCGCGCCCCCGGCGAGGGACTCCTCCGTGAACGGGTGCGCCGGGCGGCGCTCGTGGGACGACGCGATCGAGTTCGCGCCGTGGATGTTCATGTCGCACTCCTGGCACAGGTACGCCTGCGGAGCGTTCGTGGGACGTCGGGGGAGGTGAGACGAGACGGGGGCGGGGGAGAGGGAAAAGACGTCAGTCGAACGACGACGCCGACTCGGAACGTCCGCGAGACATTCGCCGACGGTCGCGACGGCGTCCGGGTCGCGACGCGCGGAGGCGAGTCGAGCGCGAACCCCTCCGCCGCGGCGCGCCCTCGACTCCGTCCGTCGCGGGGGTATCGGAGCGTGGCGTCGCGGGGGACGGACCTTGTCCTGTTCGCAGTACACGGCCGCCGGCTTCGCGCTCGAGCCGTCGCACGTCTCGCACAGATGCGTTCGATGATGCCGCCACGCGAGCCTGTTCGTCTTGTGGATCTGCACGTCGCACGCCTTGCACAGATGCGCGCTGTCGTTATAGCAGTACACGACCGCCCCCGCGGCGTGGCAGAGGTCGCAGGCGACCATACACGGGCGGGTTTCCGGGGTCGGCGTCGCCCGCGCGGGGTGCAGGACGACGCTTTGGAGCGAGCTTTTCGCGCCGCTTTGTCGGCACACTCCGCTTGGAGTTCGGAATTTCCCGAAGGATGGATAACCCCTCGGCGCGGCCCGCGGAGATGGACGCGAGCGCGCGCGCGCCCGAAATCCGACGCCGCCGCTGGCTACGGAACGACCGCGGACCGAACGCGCGTCCCGTGCGCCCGGGCGTCGCCTCGACCCGGGAGTGGCGCGGGAAGGGGCGAAGGAACTCGTGTCATATCTCGACGTGGAAAGCGCGGGATACGGCGACCAATGGATAGGGCTGGTTGGCGGAAAAACGAAAACGCGGGATCCGATCCGAGTCGGTCAATCGACGCGATCGAACGGAGAAACGACGGGTCGATCGGACGTTTCATCGACTCGACGCGCGGCTCCGAAACCGACCCCGCGCGGGGACCGGAACCCTCTCCCGTCGTCGGCAGCGTCAAAACGTCATTCGCGCGTCAAAACGTCATTCGCGCCACGCCGGCGGGAACCGTCGCGTCGGCGTTTCCTAGAGGGGGAGGCGAATCGGCGGGTCACCCTCACAGCCTCGCGCGCGCTCCCCCCCACCCCCGCGGCCCCTCCCCGATGCCTTCCTCGATGGACGAGCGCCTCAAGGCGCGCTGGGCGCGGAACGGGTGGGGCCCCGAGGACGAGGCGGAGCTGAAGCGCGCGGAGGCTGAGCTCGCTCGCCTGGAGGCGTCGAGGCGCCACCCGAGTCCCCTCGCGAGGGCGACGGACGCGCGCGTCGCCCCCCCGACCCCCCCCCGCGCGGACGCGCGCGCGGCCGTCGACGCCGCGCGCGGCGGCGCGAAGGCGGCGAACGCGCGCGAGACCGCGCGCGCGTCGCGCGTGGACGGCCGCCCGAACCCCGACGGTCCCCCCTCGGACGACGACGACGAGGTTCGCGCGATCGAGGCGGGGTGCCGCGACGCGTTCGCCTCGGCGCCTCCCCCCGCGCTCCCCCCCGCGATGCTCGACCCGGGCGACCCCCTCGTCGCGCTCAAGGACGACGCGAACGCCGCGCTCCGCGACGGCGACGTCGACCTCGCCGTGGCCACGTGCGACGAGGCCCTGGCCGCCCTCGAGACGCGCGCGGTTCGCGGAAGCGATCGCACCCACCCCGGTAATAAAAGTGCGTCGGCGACTGAGACGGACGCGACGCGCCTCCGCGGAGAGGCACCCTCGAAACAATTATCCCCCTCCGAACAAAAACAAAAACATTCCGATTTCGCGCTTCGCGCGGTGTTGCTCTTGAACCGCGCCAAGGCGAAGACCCTCCTGGACCCCCCGGACTTACGCTCGGCGGCCCTGGACGCGCGCTCCGCCGCGGACCTCCAACCGCACTGGCCCAAGGCGTACCACCGCCTGGCCCGGATCGAGTCGCGTTTAAAAAATTACGCCGCCGCGATCGACGCGTGCCGCGCGGGCTCCTTGGCCGCCGAGCGCGCCAAGTGCATGACCGGCGAGTTCAAACACCTCTGGGACGACGTCGCGATCGACGCGGCGATGGACGGGAGCCTGGTCGGGTTCGACGGCCGGGTCATCTTCGTCCGGAGCGCGGGCGAGGAGGCGTGGTTGGGGCGGGAGGCGCCCGAGCACTACGCCTTCGACGGCGCCGAGGACGCCGACGACGTCTACGCCAAGCGCGCGAAGCGAGCCGGTCTGCACGACGCCGGGTGTTTCACCGGCGCGGCCCCGATCGAGCCGCTGCACGCGCGGTCGCTGGTGGACGCGATGGAGCTCGCGAGCGACGGCGACCGGATCCTGCTCCTCCGCGGCGTCCACAACGGCATGGGGCACGTCGCCACCGTCGACAAGCGGATCCTCGTTCGCGGCGAGGGGGCGCTACACGACGCCACAGTCGATTGCCGCAACAACGCCCCGACGTTCCGCGTCGAGCGCTCGTGCGTGCTGCAGAACCTCGACCTGGACCACACGGGGTTCTGCGAGGCGGTGCTGATCGCCGGCGATCGGCGCGTGCGGCCGCTGATCGAACGGTGCGCGATTAAGGATTCCGGCGACGCCGCCGTCGTGTGCGCGGGGAGCACGCGCGCGACGTTCCGAGACGTCGAGGCGAGCGGGCGTAAGGCCGGGTTCCGGTTTCAGGACCGCGCCGAGCCGGCGTTGATCGACTGCGCGGTGAAAGGCAACGGCCAGTGCGGCGTGATGGCGCACGACGAGAGCCGCGCGAGGCTGACGCACTGCGTCGTCGAGGTGAACGCGCACGAGGGCGCGGTGAGTTTCGGCGACGCGACGCTGGACCTCGTCGACTGCGTCGTGAGGGATAACGGCGGCCCCGGCGTGGACGCGAGCGACGGCTCGAGTGTCTCGCTGGTTCGGACGCGGGTGGAGGATAACGTCGGGGGCGTGTGGGCGTGGGACGCGGCGACGCTCGATCTGGACGGGTGCGACGTGAACGGCGGGAAAAGCCACGCGGTGTTGTGCGACGGCGACCAAGCGGTCGTTCGGTGCGCCAACGGGTGCGTGACCTCGGGCGTCGTCTTCGCGAGCGACGAGGTGAGAGCGCTCGTCGAGCCGGGGGCGGACGGGAGCTGCGCGGTGGAACATCCGGAGCACCCGACGGACCTGCCGCCGGAGATCGGGTGCTTCAAGTTCGAGTACGACCAGTTCCAGAGGAAACAGTGAAAAGGAGGCGTGGAAACCGATGAGGCGCGGAACGAGAGGCGCGGCGTCGAAGGACGAACACGGCGCGTTCAAAGACGAGAGGACTCCATACCGATAGGATCTCGCGGCGTTCGATCGTACGCAAACGCCGCCCGTTTTGAAGACGACGCGCTCGTCGCGGTATTCGTGGCGCGATCGCGTGGTCCGCGGTACGTCCTCGTTCCTCGCGTAAAAAATAAAAACGTTTCTTCTCTCCCGCCCCCGTCGGTTGTACCGCTCGTCACACTGTTCGCGTCGTCGCGTTTTCGAAGTACGCCTCGGCTTCCGCCCACTGGCTCGGCGGGACCCTCGCGGCGAGGTCAAACTGCGGCGGGAGTCCTCGCTTCGCCGCCGCGCTCGGCTCGTTTTCCGCGCGCGCTTTTCGTTCCTCGCTCACGAACGCGCGGAGCGTTTCGAGACTCAGTTCGTTCTCGATGATGGCCCGGTTGGTCGGGTGGTTGAACGCGACGGCGACGAGCGTCGGGAACAAAGCGGCGACGCGCGCGGGGTCGCTGTAGTACTCGAACGGGAGGTCCGGTAACCGCTGGGCCAGCGTCGGCGCTCGCCCCCAGCACAGCATGTCCTGGTTCTCGGGGCGCATCGACGCGAACGCGCCCACGAACAGCACCGTCTCGTCGAGCAGAGCCTGCACCCCGCCGCGCGTGAGCCCCGAGTCTTTCCCCGTCGTCTCCGCGTCGCCCTCCGTTTTCGCGTCGTGGCAGTCGTCCCACGTCGAGCAGCACATGGCGATGGCGAAGGAGAGGATGTGGTGCGTCTCGTGCCTGAGGTCCGCGCCCCCGAGTGCGTCCTGCGCCGCCTCGGGCCCGAACCTCGCGGTGGCGTTCAGCAGCCGCATCACGCACAGCGCGACGGGGAGGAAGTTGGGCGGCAGCGCGGCGGCGGAGACTCTGGCGTCGGCGAGCACGGGCGCGCGGAGCTCCGACTCCGTCTGCAGCAGGACGGACGTGATGAGGCTCGGGAGGCCGCCGAGCGCGGTGGCTCCGAGGGCGCCGATGAGCGAGGCGGCGAGGGGGGAGTGCGCGGGCGCGGGCTCCGTCGCCGTTCGCGCCTCCGCGCCCGCGGGGGGCGACGCCGCGGCGAGGAGCGCCTCAAGCATCCTGAGCCCCGCGAGAATCGCGGGGGGCACGGGCGAGCGGCTCTGCTCCTTCGGGCGGTCGAACAGCGCGAACAGCGACGCGAGCGCGTCCACCGCGCCGGAGACGACAACGAGCTCGCAAAAGTCGCACCACGTCCCGAGCGAAGCCCCGAGCAGAGGCGCGAAGGGGGAGTCGTCGCCGGTACCACCGGTTTTGTTTCCAGAAGAGTCCCCCGTCGGGGGCCCTAAACGCGTCAGCTCGACGCCGCGCTCGATGACCCTCGTCACCACCGCCAACAACGGCTCGAGCGCCGCCGTCGGCGGGGGCAAGCCGCCGCCCACGCCGGGCGTCGCCGCCTCCGCGGCGACGGGGTCGCCGACCAGCCCGAGCCCCGCGACGAGGTGCGGGACGAGGGGCGTCGCGAGGTTCTCGAGGAGGAGCGCCTCCGCGGCGAGCGGCGAGCCCGCGGTGGCGGCGTCCAACGCGCGCGCGAGCGCGACGCACTGCGACGCCGCCGCGGGGGACGCCGCGAACCCGCCGATGCCCTTCGCGGAGGACTCGAGGCACTCGCCGAGCGCCTCCGCCAACGAGCGAACCAAACCGCTCGTCACCGCCGCCGCGCGCGCGCACCGAGCCGCCCGGCGAGCGAGCCCGGAGGGAGACGCGTCGAACGCCGCGGCGCGCGTCGACTTTGTCGTCTCCGGAGCCGTTGCGGTACTCTCGCGGCGCGACTCGCGGTCCTCCTCCGCCGGCGAAGCTCGAGGGTTTTTTTCCTTCGCGCCTCCGTCGTCGCGCGAAGACGACTCGCTCGCGGCCGCCGCCGCCGCGCCCGCCTCCGCGAGCGCGACGGTCGTCTCGCGGTGCGCCTGCGCTAACGCGTCCGGTTTCCGGCGCGCGACGGCGACGGCGACGCGCGTCAACCGGGGCTTCGCCGCCTCCGCGTGCTCCGGGACGTCGCTCGCGTACGTTTTTTGCTGACTACCTTGCTCCGTCCTCGCCGCCGCCGCGAGGCGCTGGCGGAGCTTCTTCGCGCGTTTGCGCATGGCGCGGTGGCGGTCCGCGGCGGCGGCGACGCGGGACGTCTCGAGGGAAGACTCGAGGCCCGCCTTCTCGACGCCGCCGCCGGGACTCTGCCGGTTGCCGGCGCACCCGGGACTATTATCCCCGGCGGCGTCGGGCCGCCACCGCCCGGGCGTCGTTCCCCCGCTCCTGCCCGGGCTCGCGGGACCCGCCCCGGGACCCCCCCCGGCCTGGGCCCCTCCTCCCCCCGCGCCCGCGCGCTCCTCCTTCCCCACCGCGCGTTCGCGCACCGCCGTAAGGTACTCGCGCCGCCTCGAGTCCGCGGCGAGGAGGCGCGCTCTCAGCTCGTCCCTCCTCGCGTCCTCCGAGGCTTTCGCGTCGAGCGCCTTTTCGATTCTGCGCTGGGACTTGGACTCCGCCTCCTCGAGGCGACGCCGTTCCTGCTCCGCCCGCGTCGCCTCGCGCTCGCGCCGCTCCTTCTCCCGCCGAAGCTCCTTCTCCCGCACCCTGTCCTCCAGCGTCTGGCGCTTGAGCTGCTCGTCCGACGCCCGGCGCTCCTCCGCCTTCCGCGCCGCCTCGGCCGCCGCCTTCGCCGCCGCCTCCTTCGCCTCCGCCGCCGCCGCCCGCCGTCGCTCCGCCTCCGCCAGACGCTCGCGGAGCGCGGCTTTCTTATTCTCCGTCTCGAGCGAGTTGTAAAACGCAATCTCCTCCACCTTGCGCGTCTCCTCGGACGCCTTGGCGACGATCTCGGCGACGCGCGCCTCCCGCGTCTCCTCCGCCCTCCTGTGCCGCGCCTCCGCGCGAGAACGCCGCTCGCTCGCCAGCCGCCGCGCCTCCTCGCTCAGCGCGCTCGCCCGCGTCTCGTCGAGCCGACGCTTCTCCTGGCGCTCCACCTCCGCCCGCAACCGCGCCTCCCTCGCGCGCTCGTGCCGCTCCCGGAGCGCCGCCGCCGTCTCCTCGGACGTCTTCTTCTTCCGCTCGGGGCTCATCAGCTTCGCGTGCGTTGGGTGCGGGTCGGCGAGCGGGCCCCTCATCAACCGCGCGGCGAGCGACGAGCGAGACGACTCCGCGGGACCCAAAATCGCGCCCCAGTCCCGCCGCTCGCCCCAAGCGGCGGCGGCGCCGCCGCCGGTGTTCGGCGATTCCGCCCCGGCACCATCACCATCACCGCCGCCGGGCTTTTCTTTCTCGTCGATCATCCCTCCGTCGCTGCCCGTGCCGGGGTCGGACGACCCGCCGCCGCCGTGGGTCGCACTCCCGAACGGATCGTCCTCCTCCTCCGCGGAGTCCGCCCACGAAAACGACGACTCCGAGCCCACGCGCGCCGACGACGCGGACATCGGCGACCCGCCCGCCGAGCCCGAGAGCCCCGAGGCGCCCGCCGGCGTCGCCGCCGCGTTGGCGCCCGGCCCCGGCCCCGGCCCCGGCCCCGGCCCGGGTCCCGCGCGCGGCGTGGCGACTCGGAGCTTGTCGGACAAGCTCGCCGCCGACTCGAGGGCGCGCGCGCCCGATCGCGCCTCGGGGGGGCGGGGGGGCCGACCGAGACCGCCCGCGCCGCGCGGCGGAGGGAGGGGCGCGGGCGCCGCGCCGACTCGCCTCGACGCCGCCAGCGCCGCCGCCGCGAGGTCCGCGGACGGGTCCGTGAAGCTCCGCCGAAACGATGACGCGAGAGGCGGGGGGGCGCCGCGAGGATCGACGCGGATGAACGCGGCGTGTCCCTCGGCGGAGCGGGAGTGGTTCCCCTTGGACGACTCGGACCCCGACGATCTGTGTTTCGTCGCGGCGAGCGCCTTCGCGTCCCGTCGCCTCGCGCGCGCCGCGGATCGCCGCTCGGAACGGCTCGGGGCGGTCTGCCCCGAGCCGGACCGACCCTTGCCGCCCTTCGGCCCCGCCGTCTGCCACTCCCCCCCGCGCGCGTCGTCGTTCATCGTCGCCGCGGCGATCGGGCTCTTCTTCTTTTTACTCCGGTCGGGGGAGCGACTCGTCGACGGAGCTCCGGGCGCGCCGTCGTCGGGGCCGGGTCCGACCCGCGGGGGACCCACGATGGCGGAAATCATCGCCCTGGCGTCTTCGCTCGGCCTCGCGGTGGTCCTCCCGACGTCCCACGAGATGGACCTCGCGCCCCCGGGGCTGGCGGCGTACGCCTCCTGGTCCCTGAGCGTCGCCGCGAGCTCGCGGAAATCGTTGCTCGACGCCGCCAGCAGATTCGCCGCCGCGTCAATCTCTGCCGCGCCGCACTCGAGCTCGCACAGAAAATACGCCTCGTCCACCGCGCGGACCATGTTCCCGAGCAAATACTCCCACAGGCGCTCGCGGAACGAGTGCTGCTTCTCGGACCCCGGGGGGTCCGAGCCCGCAGTTTCCGAACGCGCGTCCGTCGCGTCGTCGTCGTCGGGAGATGCCTCCTCGGGGAAAACGCCGTTCGCCACGTCCAGCCTTCGTCGCGGGGACGGGCGCGGGACGGGACCGGGGGGGTCGGGGGGGGCGTCGTCGAGGCCGGAGGAGGACTCCGGGACCGCGGATGTCACCGGAGGGCGACTCGCGGCGTCCTTCGCCGCCGGAGGAGACGGCATCGCGTGGTCCTGCGGAGGAGGTGGGGGAGGAGGCTGAGCGGTGCGTCGGACGATCCGACGGGGGGGCGAGATCCGAGGGGAGGGAGAAGCGGGGCGTCCGAGGGAGGAGCGCCGGCGGCGATGCCGGGGGGCGTGAACCGCACCTGGGACGGGCGCGCGGACACCATGCGTCCGCGAGCCGCCGAGCCGGACGGACGCGACGGACGGGTGTGCGCGCGAGGCGCCGCGGTCAACGAAGAAAGCGTCTGGAGACGGTGTTTGAACGAAGCATGGGCGCGAGTTTCATCGACGCGACGACGAGAGTCGTCTTCAGTCGATACTTTGACTGCCGCGACCGCCATGACTCAGATTCTCGCCGCGCGGAGTGGCACCAGGCTGCCAGCGGTGAAACCCCCGCCGTGGCGCCTTTCGCGCCCTCCGCGTCGCGCACACACCGGATCGCGTGGGCCGGCGCGCCGCTCGTTCGGGGAGGCGCCTTCAGCGGCCCGGTCGCGCTCGCGCGGCGCTCGTCACGCTCCTCCTCGCGCGCGGGGCCGTCGCGTTCGGGTCGGCGCGGGAGGTTTAGCCGCGATTGGATCGAGAATTGTCGGGGCGCCTCGGGGGCGGGGAAGACCAAATCGTCCAACGTCCCAACGCGTCGCGGCGAGCTCGTCGCGGTGAAGCCCCCTCGACGTTCGCTCGCGCGTCGCGTCGTCCCCGATGGCGCCCGTGTTCGCGGTCGCCGCGAGCGTGCTCGACTCGCGCGATCGCGAGGTGGTGGTGCAGTCTCGTCGCGTCATCTTCCTCCGCGTCGGGCGCATCGTTCGTCGCGCGCACTGGACGACGGGGACGTTGCTCGATCTTCAGGTGATGCTCCTGAAAGCTTTCGACGCGCCCCCCGAGCTCGCCATGCTCCGCGCGAAATCCGCGCTGAGCGCGCCGTACGTCCTGACGCACTCCACGTTCGCCTCGGGGTACGTCGACGCGAGCCCTCTCCTGTGGCCGGACGTGGACCTGCGCGAGGGCTCCGTCGTGAGCGTCAAGGATCCGCTGTGGCAGGCGGTGTGCACGCTGTGCTCGTCCAGCGTCGGCGGCGAGCGCAGAGCGCCTCGCCTGAGCGCGATCGCCGACGACGCGAGTTCTTCCGCCGCGGGGGGCATCGACGAGGGCGCGACGGCGAGGGCGAAGCTCGAGGCGGACGCGGCGCAGCACGGGGACATGCCCCCGAGCGTCCTCGCGACGATCCGCAGGAAGGCCAAGCAGGTGGAGTCGCAGTCCAACCTCAACTTCCGCGACCGGGTCGATCTGCTCCTGAACGAGCCCACGAGCAGCGTCGCGGCGACCGCCATCGGCGTCCTGGTCCTCGTCCTCATCGTCCTCAGCACTGTGACGTTCTGCGTGGAGACGATCCCTTGGCTGTACGACCCGAACCCGCCGCTGACGAGCGCGTTTTGGGTCATTGAGTGCTGCTGCATCATCCTCTTCACCGCCGAGTTCTCGGCCCGGGCGTGGGCGACGCCGGACCCGCGCGCGTTCTGGCGCTCGTACATGAACCTGATCGACTTCGTCGCGATCCTTCCCTTCTACATCGACCTCGCCGCGCGCGGGATCGAGGTTCCGGGCCTGAGCGTGTTGCGCGTGTTGCGCCTCGCGCGGGTGTTCAGGCTCCTGAAGGTGTCGAAAGATTCCGTCGCGTTGCTCTCCGACACGATGTGGCGATCCGCGCGGCCGCTCAACATCCTGGGGTTCTTGCTCGCCATCTCGATCGTGATGTTCAGCGCCGTGCTGTACTACACCGAGCGCGGGCGGTTCGACGAGCACCAGGGTCGGTGGATTCGAACCGTCGGGTTCGACTGCGAGATCGCGTGCGGGCCGGAGACGAATAAGCTCGCGCACGCGTTTCTCGCGTGCGACGACGCGAGCGCCGACTCGACGGAGACGCAGACGATGTTCTTCGCCCGGCACAAGTTCACGACCCCGGGCATCGACGAGAGCGACGCGTGCGTTCGCGTGGAGGAGCACAGCCCGTTCCAGAGCATCCTTCACGCGGTCTGGTGGGCGGTGGTGACGATGGCGACCACCGGGTACGGAGACATGTACCCGCGCGGCGTGTGGGGGATGCTCCTGGCGTCGCTGTGCCAGATGTGCGGCTTGCTCGTCATCGCGCTCCCGGTGACGGTCATCGGGAGCAACTTCAGCACGATATACGCGTCGCTGGGGTCGTCGCAGCTCACGGACGCGACGTCGCACCACCCGACGGAGAGCGTCGCGCCGTCGAGGCTGCACGCGGGGAGCCAGGGCGCGACGGCGAGGCCCGTGACCAACTATTGGCTCACGCCCCTCACCCAGGCGTGGGACATCGACGTCGCGTACAAGGAGCTCCTGCCGTGCAAGCCCCCGACGAAGATCTCGCAGACGAACGTGATGTCGCGCCGGAGCGCGAAGGAGGAGTTCGACGCCTTCCTGAAGGGGGACGACATGCTCGTGAAGGCGAAGAAGAAGAAGGGGGACGACGCGTCGCCGCCCGCGAAGGCGAAAGAAAAGGGGGGGCAGTCGACGAATCGGGAGAAGCTCCTGAGGGTCGCCGCGGAGGAGATCGTGGCGGAGACGCCGAAGGGGAAGACGTTCGGGAAGACGCCGAGCAAGAAAGACCGAATCAGCGTCGGTCACCAGCTCAACTCGCCCACGTTCAAGGCGTTCGCGACGGCGAAGCGCGTGAAGAAACCCGCGCAGGCGAGGATCAGCGCGCTGGTGTCGCTGACGCGATCGGGGCTGGCGACGGCGGAGGCGAACGAACAGATCAAGGATAAGTTCGCCGCGGAGAGAAACAGGAAAGCGCTCGCGCCGGTGGACGACATGTTCGTCACCCCGAAGACGCTGAAAAACGAGGGGGGGCTGAGGAGCGCCGCGAGCGTCAAGTCAAGCGCGCCGCTCGCCTCGCCGAGTCGCCGGAGCTTCGACAGGTGAATCGACGCCACCGTCGAAAAAGAAATCCTCTCCTCGCGGACGAAGGTCCGAGGGAAGGAAGGGGGCGCGGTGCGTCGCCCCCTCTCGGCGACGCGCAATGTGATGATATCATACGACGCCGGGCCGACGGCGACGGCGTCGTGTTTCAGCTCGCCTAAAAGTCCGTTTCAGCTCGCCTAAAAGTCAGTCGAAGCCGAACCCTCCTCCCGCGCCGGCGGCTTCGCGCAGCGCGCGCTTCTCTTCCTGCACCCAGTCCTTCCCCGACGCTTGCTGCCCGCGCTCCCTCTTGCGCTTCTCCCTCGCCTTGAACGACCTGTCCTCCTCCCTCGCGTTCGATCGGTCGTCCCGGCGGAGCGCTTCCCTTGTGTCGCGCTCGCGCTGGCGCCTGCGCTGGATCTGCGCGTCCCTCTCCGCGCGCTCGCGCTCGCGCTCGGCCCTTCGCGCGGCCGCGTCGTCGATCGCGCCCGCGCAGTACGCCTCGAGCCCGGCGTTCGTCTTTCGGTTGAGCGCCTCGCCGGACATGTCGTCCCTGGCCGAGTCCCCGGCCTGGCCTTTGCTCCAACCCCACGCGTCCTCGGCCGAGTCGCGCTCCTTGATGCCCATGATGCTCGGCGCGCTCCGCATCCCGTGCTGAATCAGCGTGTCGTAATCCACAGACAGAGGCGTCTTCGCGGGCTTATTCTTCGGCGCGGCCTCGGCGGGCGAAGACGCGCCCGGCTCGGCGTCGTCGTCGTCGTCGCTGTCGTCGCTCGGAATGTCCCCGAGCGGGTCCATGCCCTTCGCGAGCCCCATCGCGGCGTGGGTGCGACGCGGGCGCTCGCGTCGTTCTGACGAGGACGCGCGAGGGGGAGGGAGACGGACTACGACTCGCGTCGCGTCGTAGTGTAGTCGCGTTTGGCTCCGCCGTGTCTCGTCTCTCAAAAAAAAAAAATACCTCGAGGTACTTTGTACGACGCGCGTTCGAGCGCGGACGCGCTCACCTCTCCTCGCGTCGTCTCGCGCGCGCTCACTTGCCCATCATGGCGTTGCCCTGCATGATGCCGCTCCTGACCGCGGCCGCGGTGTCCGCGACGGCGCCCGGCCCCGAGGGCACGAAGATGGTGGAGTTCCCGTTGGAGCATCCGACCTCCTTCATCGTGTCGAAGTACTGCGTCATCATCATCATCTCCATGACGTCCTTGGAGTTGATCCCGTCCACCTCGGCTTGGAAGTGCACGACGCTCTCCTTCAGGCCGTTGATGATCGCCTGCCTCTGCCTCGCGATACCGGTGCCGGCCAGGTACTTGGCCTCCGCGTCCGCCTCGGCGGCCTTGACGACCATGATCTTCTCCGCCTCGGCGCGGTCCTGCGCGGCGACCCTCTGGCGCTGCGCGGCGTTGATCTCGTTCATCGCGATCTTCACCTTCGAGTCCGGGGCGATGTCCGTCACGAGGGTCTGGATGATCGTGAACCCGAACTCGGTCATCGCCTTCTGGAGCATGGACTTGACCTCGAGCGCGATCTCCTCCTTCGTCGTGAAGACGTCGTCGAGGTTGATGCGCGGCACGGTGCTGCGGACGACGTCGAAGATGTACGACCGAATCTGCATATGCGAATCCGTGAGCTTGTAGAAGGCGTCGTACATGCGGTCAGCCTCGCGCTGGACCATGTACTGCGTGGAGCAGATGATCGTGACGAAGACGTTGTCCTTCGTCTTCGTCTCGCACGCCACGTCCAGGGACTGGATGCGCGTGGACAGCGCGCCGCTGATGGCGTCGCCCGCGCACGGGATGAGCAGGTGGCAGCCGGGCTCGGCGAACTTCAAGAACTTACCCCAACGCTCGACGACCTGAACCGTGCCCTGGGGCACGCACGTCCAGCACGCGCAGGCCATTGCGATGAAGTGGGAGGTGAGAGTGGGGCGGGGGGAGTGGGCGGGGGGGAGCGTGCAAGCGCGGAGGCGTGCGTGCGGCGAGATCTGACGCCTCGGGAAGTCGCGCGGACGAATTTGTCCGTCTGACGCGCAATGACGTCGTCAACTCTGCGTCACGTTATGGAATGTCGTCACTAGAGAAATGCGCCACGGGGCGAGATTTGGTTTACCAAACAAAAAGTCAGACTGTTTGCTCAAGTAAAAAAATCTCCGCACGCGCTCCAGATTTGCCCGCACACTCTTAGGCCCAAAGAGAACCTCGCCGTTTCGACTCTCCTTCAGTCTAGGAACATCGGGGCCATGACGAGGGTGATGGTCGCGAGCATCTTGATGAGCACGTGTATGCTCGGCCCCGCGGTATCCTTGAACGGGTCCCCCACGGTATCCCCCGTGACCGCGGCTCTGTGCGCGTCCGAGTTTTTCCCCCCGTGCGCCCCTGTTTCGATGTACTTCTTGGCGTTATCCCACGCCCCCCCCGCGGTGTTGAGGAAGAGCGCCATGAGGATCCCGCTCACCGTCGCGAACATGAGCATCCCCGCGACCGCCCTCGCGCCCAGGAGCTCCTGCCCCGTCCACGCCCCGACGGTTCTGAACGCCAGGCCGACGCACACGGGCCCCAGGACCGCCAGCGCCCCGGGCTTGACCATCTCCCTCAGCGCCGACGCGGCGACGATGGAGACGCATCGGCCGTAGTCGGGTTTGCACTCCCTCGTCATGATCCCGGGTTTTTCCGCGAACTGTCTCCGCACTTCGTTCACCACCTCCTGCGCGGACCGCCCGACGGCGGCGCACGCGTACGCGGTGAACAGGTACACGATCATGGCGCCGAACAGCCCGCCCACGAACACCTCCGGGACCGCGATGTCGACCACCTCGAACGGCTTCCCGGTGAAGGCGGCCACCTCGTCGGCGTACGCCGAGAAGAGCAGAAAACTCGCGAGCGCCGCCGAGCCGATGGCGTACCCCTTCGTCGTCGCCTTGGTCGTGTTCCCCGCGGAGTCCAACGCGTCGGTGACGTCCCTGACCGATTCCGGCTGGTCGCTCATCTCGACGATCCCGCCCGCGTTATCCGCGATGGGGCCGAACACGTCCATCGTCAAGACGTACGCCGCCGTGCTCAGCATCCCCATCGTCGCGACGGCGGTGCCGAATAACCCCCCCGCGGGCGCCTTCGTCTCCGCGTCCGTCAACCCGCACGTCTGCCCGCACCAGTACGCCCCCACGATCGCGGCGCCAATCACGAGCGTCGGCGCCGCGGTCGCCTCCATCCCCACGCCCACGCCCGCGATGACGTTCGTGCCGTGGCCCGTCAACGACGCCTCGGCGATGACGCGCACGGGCGGGTACTTGTAATCGGTGTAGTACTGCGCGAGGAACACAAACGCGTACGAGCTCGCCATCCCGATCAACCCGCACCCGTAAAAGTGGACCCACGCCTGGGGGACGGAGGGCACGTGGAGCATGAAGCGGCACGCCAGGGCGAAGAACACGGCCCCGCACGCCATCGCGACGCGGTACCCGGACTTCATCACCTCGTACGGGTCGGACGCGCCGTTCGACGCGGCGGCGGCGCCGCTCTCGAGGGACCCGCCGGCGGAGGACGACGCCGAGGCATCCTCCGTCGTCTGCACGGACATGATCCCGATCGCGCTCACGACGCAGTCCATGGCGTGGACGACGAGCGGGAACGCGATGAAGCCCGGGGCGATGGCTTCGGGGACGTCGGTTTTCTTCGCCATCGACGCGCCGAGGATCATGGCCGAGATGATCTCCGCGGCGATGGATTCGAAGAGATCCGCGCCGCGAGCGGAGCAGTCCCCGACGTTATCCCCGACCAGATCCGCCACCACCGCGGGGTTCCTCGGGTCGTCCTCGGGGATGCCGGCCTCCACCTTCCCCACCAGGTCCGCGCCCACGTCCGCGGCCTTCGTGTAGATGCCGCCGCCCAGTTGCGCGAACAGCGCCACGAACGACGCGCCGAATCCGTACCCGACGAGCATCAGCGGCACCTGGTCCGTCGAGCCGAGGAGGAACGAAAACGTCGCAAACAACCCCGCGACGCCGAAGACGGCGACGGAGACCACCAGGATGGCCGCGAACCCGCCCGCGCGCAGCGCGACGCCGAGGGCCTCCCTGAACCCGCGCCGGGCGGCGCCCGCGACGCGGACGTTCGCGCGGACGCTGACCCACATGCCCACGTACCCGGACGCGGCGGAGCACCCCGCGCCGAGGAGAAACGCGACGGTGGTGAGAAACGCGAAGGAGGATCGCGACACCGCGCCGGAGGCTTCCTGCTCGCGGGTCAACGATCTGGCGCTGTACGTGAGGTAGATGACCACCGCGAGCGCGCCCGCGAGCTTGCCGATCAGACCGTACTGCGTCGCGAAGAAGCCGTCCGCGCCCTCGCGGATCGCGTCGGAGACCTCGGTCATGTCGGGGGTGCCCTCGTCGCGGTCGAGGACCCACGCGGCGAGGAAACACGCGAACGCGAACGAACCCGCGCAGCTCAGGATGACCAGGGCGAGGACGAACGACACGCGCAGGCTGACGAGGAAGAGCAGGAGGTACAGAGCGCCGAGCGCCGCGAGGACGTTCGCGGACGAGCCGTGGCGCGCGCGGAGCCACAGCGCTCTGAGCGCGTTAGGGTTGAACCCGCTCGGGTGGTACGACGCGAACGGATTCCCGGGCGAACGACCGGGGGTGTACCGCTTCGGGGCGTATCCCGGGGAGTTCCCGCCCTCCACGTCGAGGAGCGAGATCCCGGTCTGGCTGCTCGACATCCCGCTCTCGCGGGAACGAATGTCGCGCATCGCGACGGAGGGCGGAGAGGGAGCGCGCGAGCGAGGCGCGACGCGATGTGAAGCGAGGCACGAACGGGATTCCGCAGCCGTAGAAAAAACCGTCACGTGAGTCAGCAAAACTGCAGGTTGCTGATCAGCACTCGCGCCGATCGACGACGACTCGCGCAACGGCACGCGCGCGGTTCTCGTCGTCGCGACCGCCGCCCGGTCCCTCCCGCGAAACCCGCGCGTCGTCTCCCGCCGCCCGCGAGGGGACCCCGCGGCAGACGACGCCGCCGTCACTACTCGCACATCGCGTCGATGGCGACCTTCGCCGCCTCCGTGCCCGCGGCCGCGGCGCTCGCGCCGCCCGGCATACCCCCGCGCGCGACGAGTCGCGCGAACGCCGCCTCGACGCGCGACCTCGTCGCCGCCCGGCTGCTCCGCAGCGTGCTCGCGTTGTGCAGCACGCGCGCCACCACCGCGCGGCCTTTCACGTCCCGAAGCATCGTCATGGACGCCCACACGCGCCTGTGCGCGTCCCTTCCGCACCGAACGACCGCGAGCGACGTCGTCGCGCTCCAGTACTTCACCGCCAACCCCGCGGCGGCGGCGCCCGCGCCCACGTCCCCGAAGTCGTGCGCGACCGCCTGGCGGATCGCCCCGAGCACGACCGCGTCGGTCAAGGTCGCGTCCACGCGCCCGTCGTGCCACCGAAACTCCACCAGGAGGTACCGGTTCTTGAACCGGACCATCAAGCCGCCGGCGCGCCCTTATCGCGCTCCCCGCGGCGAGGCGCGGGGACGCGAAGACCGGCGACGCGCACGGGAGTGCGTGCCCCCGGGGACGCGACGGTGGCTGAAGACGTTGTTAGGGGATGAATGCGTGTGACTCGATCCACTCATCGTCGTCATTTCGCACGTTCTGTAACGTCGGTCGTTCGACATTCAACAACGCGCGCGGGCGCGCCCGCGCCGCTCGCTGGGGCACCGCCCCGGGCGCGCGCCTCGCCCTCGGGCTTCGTCAACACCCCTCGCAGGTGCGCACGCTCGCGCTCGCGCCGCGAAGGTCGAACCCGCGCGTCTTCACGATGTGCGTGTGGCGTGAACAGTGTTCGTTGAAGGAATTTGGGCGGCTTTGCTTCTGCCGTATATCTTCCTCGATTCGTTCCTGGGCCAGGGGGGAAGCGCCGCCTGGTTTTTCGCCTGGGTCGCCGTCTTCCTCGCCGTGGGCGGATCATTGTTCGCGGGGTGGGCGAGAGAAGACGCCCGCGGCGCGTTGATCTCGCGTTACGACGAGCAGGTCTACATCTGGTCCGGGGACATCGCCGACGCGTACGCGCGCAAGTGGCGCGCGATGGGCGAGACCGCCGACGGCCTTCCGGCGCTGACGATCCAGCGCACCGTCTCCGCCGCGGCGACGACGCACGCGGGTCTGGCGCTTCAGACGGACACCGACCTCGCGACGGGGGGCGACCTCCCGGGGGATACCGGGTCGGACTTCGCGCGGTACGACCAAGGCGCGGTCCTCACGACGACCGTCCCGAACTTCCACTCGTCCTCGATGCTCACCGAGCGCGGCGCCGCGACCTTCTCCGTGACGCGGGGAGGCGCCGCGTACTCCGTCACCGCCGCGCCCCGCGATTGCAAGACGGTCATCGAGTCGAAAAACGGGGACCCTCCGCAAGAATACACCGTCGCGATCTGGCGGTACCTCACCGCCGTCGAGCTCTACGAGCCCGTCGCGAGCGCCGACTCCTCCGATTTCAGCGGCTTCGCGGACGTCACGGAGCCCGAGAGGGTCCAAAACTCGAGGGCCGTCGCCGAGAAACCGAGCTGTCGATTCACGTACACGGAGTGGCGGAGCGACGCGACGCGATACGTGAACGAGTGGGGCCGCACCGGGTGGTTCAGCCCCGACGTGTGCGAGGATGTGCACGACGGGGACGATCCGTATGAATTTTACACGCCCGGGAACGTGGACCTGACGTTTACGATTCGAAGCGAACGCGACCCGCACGTCTTCGCGGGAAACATCACCGAGTGCACGTGGAACTTCGGAACGCCCGCCGAGGACTACAGGCGGGACTCGACCCTGCTCTTCATCTTCGCCGGCGTCAGCCTCGTCCTGGTGTTTCCGTGCTTGCTCTTCGGAAGAGCCCCCAACGAATCGAGGCTGGGGAGGCAGCTGATTTACATGACCACCGGCGACGATAAACCCAACGAAAACTTCTGCGACGAGTGAAAAGCAGACGACCGAGCCGCGTGAAGACGCGGGACATGAAACACACAGGGTCGGTATGCGTCACGACGGCCCGACGCGAACGAGGACGGCTGCGTGACATTCGATGTGAAGGACCAAAATCACGTCAAGAACGCGCCGCCCGACGAGTACCCGTTATAAAAAAAACCTTTCGCCGCGTTTCCACCCCGCCGCGCGCCCACTCTCCCCACCGGAACCCCCTCCCCGTCCGCATCCTTCACCCGCGTCCTCGCGTTTCGAGGACGCGGCCACCCACCCTCAGCGCTCGCGCCGTTTTCGCGCGAATGCGCCCCCGTCCCTTTTTCTCTCCCTTCCCCCCACCCCGGGGGGGCTTTTATTTTTATATTTAGGCGTCGCGGCGCTCCTTCTCCGCCTCCGCCTCACGACCCCCTCCTCTGTCCCCCGCCGGCCCCTCCTCCCCGCACCCCAGGTAGTCGCACACGAGTTCGAACACGCCGTACGTGATGGCGAGCTGCGGGAAGATCTTGACGTACGCCGCGCCCGTCCCGAGCCACAGCGACCGCAGGCCCTCGCGCTCGACGCTTTTGCGCAGACAGTCCATCGCCGATCGGTACAGCACCGGCCGCCCCCCGACGCCCTGGACGCGCATTCGCGTCATGACAACCTCCAGCGGCTGCGTCGCGGTCAGGCACGCGCACGCGCCGAGGCCGCCTAAGGCGCCCTTCTCGAGCGGGTTCGGCGCGCGCCCTCCGTTCGCGGACCGGTACCAGTTGACGAACGTGTCGTACAGCGTGAACCCCAGCCCCGTGCCGATGACGTCGGCGACGAGCGTCGGGCCGATGCCCTTGTAAAACGCCCTCGCGCCGCCCTGTTCGCGGAAAATCTGAGCGGCGGCGCGCACCGCCCCGCCCCTCAGACCGCCCCGGACGCTCATCTGCGACTTGAGCGTGTCCAGGGGGTAGCACGCCGCGGTCGCCACCGCGCCGGCGAGCGAACCGGACGCCAGCCGCTCGAGCGTCGAGACGTCGTCGCGCGCCGACGCCGACGCGTCCCTCTCCTCCCCGGCGGAGACGCGAAACCAATCCTTCGCGTGGTGAAAGATGGCGAACTGAAGCGCCTGCGACGGGATGATCTTGAGCGCGGTCACCGCGTTCCCGCGCCACAATCCTCCGAAGCCCTCCTCGCGAACCACCTTGGCGCAGATGGCGAACGCCCCCCGGGGCCGAGAGGCCCTTCGACGCTTCGGGAGTCCCGCCTTCGCCGCCGACCGAGCGCCGCGGCCCAGGTCCTGCGCGATCGTGCGCGCGCGGTCCAGCGGCGCCGTCGCCGTGCGCGCCGCCACGCCGGCGACGCCGCCCGCGATCAGGCGAGACAGCGACGCGTGGTGAGAAGACGCGCACGCGCTTCTCGACGTGGACGACGACGACGACGACGCGGAGGCGGAGGAGGAGGCTCGCGACGCCTCGGCGGGGACGGCGCCGCGCGGCATCCCCGCCGCGAGCCACGCGCGCGCCGACGAGTACGCCGGCGAGCGCGTCGACGGTCCCGCGGGTTCGTTAGGGACGGTTCGAACGCGACGTCGCTTCGTCCGCGCGTACGACGCGAACGCTCGGAAATCCATCGGCTCGAGGTCGGCGCCGAGCATCGCGCGCGCCAGCGCGTCGACGTCCGCGTCGCCGCGCGGGAGGTCGAGGGCGACGCACGCCGCCGCGAGCGCGTCGCGGTCGAGCCATCCCGAGCCTGAGACGTGTGACGAAGTATCGGGGGGTCGGGCGCGTGGGTCAATCATTCGGGTGACGTCCGCGAAGGATACGACTCGCACGCGACGGCGCGGCTCTTTTGGAGCGTGTGGAGGAAAAAGAAACGCGTTTTTCCGTACGCGGTCGCGACCTGAACTGGATGCCGGAGACCCAAGGATTCCTGGGTCGCGGCGCCCCGACGATCGTTGTCGGGAAGACCGGAACGGCTACTAGAAAATTCTCACGCGTCCGTCGTCGCTTCGCTCGTTCGCGGATGTCGAACGCGCGCGGGGTCGCCGCGGGCGCGCGGGGTCGCCGCGGGCGCGCGCGGGGTCGCGATCGCGTCGCGCGCCGGGTTCGCGACGCGCGGGCGTACCTTCCGCGTCGAGGACGCCGAACGCGTCCCTGAGCTCGCGCTGTTGGCTGAGTGACGCCCCGAGGGTTTCCGATCGCCTCCGTCCGCCCACGCGCTGCGCGATGGCCCGCGTCGATCCTGCGCTCGCGATTTTCGACGCGTACGTCGTCGCCATGAACGCGCGCGGCGGCGCCGTCGACCGCGGCGGCGCCATCACCACGGGGCGCGAGGCGTTCATGATGCGCGCGAGCGCCTTCGCGCGCGCCGAGGCGCCGGGACGGCTGCCGGGAACGCGCGGACCGAAGTGACGCCCCAACCCGTTCGGTCCTTTTCTTGACGAGAAAAACCCGGTCGCGAGAAAAGGCGCGGCGAGAAAGCGGAAGCCAGGTCACCTTTTTATTCCTTTTCCCTCTTCTCAAAACGCGTGCGCGTTTTCGCGGTTCGCGAACCCTCGTTCGCGCCCGATATCGGCGCTTGCAGATTTGCCAGATCACTTCCCGCGTGAAAGGCCCAACGGCCAGATTCGGAGATCCCGAGGAAAAAAACGGACCGAGCTTCGGGGCGATCATTATCATATTGCCCTGCTCCTTCGTACCGTGGACGTCTCGTCCCCGCCCCCGCTCGCCACTCCTCGAGCGCGCCTCGTCAGGGCTCGCGCGGGCTCTCGCGCCCCGGAGGAGGCCCCTCCCGGTCGCGGATGTCGGCGCTCGCTCGGCGCGCCGCTCCGACCGCCCCCGCGCGGCGCGGTCCGGGCGCCTCCCGGCGGCGGGGTCCCGTCCCTCGGCGCGGGCGTCGTGTCGGCACCGCCGCCGCCGACGACGCGCTCGACCATCCGCCGGACCCCGCGTGCGACGAACGCCTCGCGCGCAAAGTTCGGCGCGTCGCGCGGCTGTTCGGCGGCCCGGGCGCGGACGCGGGCGTCCCGAACCGACTCGCGGCGTGCGCGCGGGGCGTCGAGGTGCACGCCTCCCCCCGGCCGAGCGGGTACAGGCTCCGGTGCCGCTTCGCCGTCGTCGAGGAACCCGTCGTCGAGGAGGGCGCGCGCGTCGATCCCTCGCATCCCGAGAGCGGCGCGCGGACCCCTCGGACGCGCCTCAGGTACGCGCTGTTCGAGCGCGGCGAGGTGCGGGTCCTCGACCACGACGCGCTCGAGACCGACTTCCCCGCGGCCGCGCCCGCGGTGGCTCGAGCGGCGAGGCGCGTCCTCGCGAACCTCGACGAGCGCCACCGACGCGCCCATCGACGACGAGCGGCAGCGGGGACGTCCGATGACGTCTCGGGAAAAACGCTGCGGGACCCGCTCCTCGACCCGCTCCTCGCGGGGGGCGTCGACGCCGTCGGGTTCCTCAGCAACCGCGCGGGGGACGTCGTGTGCACGATCTGGAACGGGGTTCGCGATCTGGAGGGGCGGCGCGCGAACGCATCGGTCGGATCTTCGAACGGATCTTCGATCGCGGATGCGTGCGCCGTCGACCCGGGCTCGGACGACTGGGCGTCGGCGGCGAACGACTTACGCTCGGCGTGCGCGCTCGCCGGCGTCGCGTCCCGGCGGAGGAAATCGCCGACCCGAGTCGCGGGCGACGACTTCGTGTGGGAGACCGTGGACCTCGCCGCGAACCCTTCGAACGATTCGTCGACGGAACCGAACGTCGACGGAACCGCCGCGACGCGTCCTACGTCGGGTCCTCGATTCGTGAGGTACCTCCAGCCCGAGGGGTCGTTTTCGAACCCGAACGGCGACGTCGCCGAACGCACCGCGCGCTGGTTGTTGGACGCGCTGACGGACGTCGAGCGGCGCGCTTTCGGAGCGGGAGAGCGGCGAGGCGTTGGCGTCCCTCGGGCGTCGGATCCGCCGTCGGGAACTCGGGCGAAGGGCGAGACGAACGAACGCGCGCCGAGCGGTCGAAAGCTCCCCTCGCTCGTCGAGCTGTACTGCGGAAACGGCAACCACTCGTGCGCGCTCGCGTCGCGGTTCGAGCGGGTCACCGCGGTGGAGATCGACGCGCGCCTGGTGGACGCCGCGCGCGCCAACTTCGCGGCGAATGGAGTCGCCGACGTCTGCGAGGTGGCGCGGTCGGACGCGGCGCTCTGGGCGCGGCGCGCGGAGGAGGACGCGGAGGCGACGGAATCGAACGCCGGCGGCGAAAACAAAACGCGTCGGTTCGCGGACCGCGGGGTGGTGCTGGTGGATCCTCCGCGCGCGGGTCTGGACGCGAGGACGCGGCGGCTCGTTCGGACGTTCCGAAGCGTGCTGTACGTGGCGTGCGACGCGAGGTCTCTCGCCCGGGACCTGAACGAGGCGCCCGGGGGGCTCGGCGAGACGCACGACGTGAGACGGCTCGCCGTCTTCGACCATTTTCCGGACAGCGAGACGTTCGTCGAGGTTGTCGCGTGGATGGAGCGGAGAAGCGCCGAGGACGACGAGGGAGTGCCGAGCGCGGGGGACGCGGGCCGCGCGTGACACGAGCGCGCGATGATGGAAGCGTCTTTTTGTTTGGGTCGTTGATGACATCGACGTCTCCCACGAGAGGCGACGCGGTGATGCGTTCGTCCGTTCTTCGCCTCCGCGCGTACCTCTCGAGACGGCGGACAGACCCCTCGGCGCGTCGACTTTCACCCCTCGGCGCGTCGACCTCCCCGCCCCTCGGCGTCGTCGCGCTCGAGACGCGCCGGGACGACCCGCGTCAGTGCGCCGGGGCGCCGTCATCGCGATGGCGCGCGCGCGCGCCGTCTTGGCGTGCGCGCTTCTCTCGTGGCTCGCGTCGCTCGGCGCGCGCGCCGACCCCTCGGATCCCTCGACGCGCGTCGTCGCGGACGCGCCTTCGAACGCCGCCCACGCGCGCCGCGTCTCGGCGTTCGCGGGACCGGCTCCGTGGCGACCGAGGCCCGGGCGGGCGATCGCGCGCGCGCTCCGAGACGTCCGAGACGCCCCCGCGCTCGACGACGCGCGCGACGCGCTCGACGACGCGCTCGACGACGCGCGCGACGCCCTCGCCGCCGCCCGCGCGTTTGGCGAGGCAGTTGAGGACGCTCTCGACGTCGTCGTCTCGAACGTCGCGGAGGAGCTCCTCTGGATGAGCGACGACTCCGACGCGAGCACGTTCGCCTCGACGTGGTCTCCCGACCCCGCCGCTTCGTCTCATCACGTGCCTCATTCCGCGCCGCCCGCGCCGCCCGCGCCGCCGCCCCCGCGCCCCCCCGCGTACGACTTCGCGAGGAAGGGCCCGCACCGCGTCGCGACGCGCGAGGTGGAATTTTTCTGGCCCCGCCTCGGCCTCGACCTCGCGCGGCGAATCACCCCGAGGGTCCCCGCGGTCGTCCGCGTCCCCAGCGCGCTCCCCGGACGCCCCGGCCCGTTCCCCGTCGTCGCGTTCGGCATCGGGTGGAACAGCTGGACGGAGCGGTACGCCAAGACGTTGACGCACCTCGCGAGCCACGGCGTCGTCGTGATCGCGCCCAAAGTCGCGGACCAAAAAATCGTCGGCGCGTTCTCCGCGCTCTCCGCGAACCTCCGCGCGTGCCTGGAGTGGTCCGTTCGCGAGACGAACCGCCGCGGGTCGCCCCTGTACGGACGCGTGGACGTCGCGAGGATGGGGTTGTTCGGGCACTCCAGCGGCGCGGGCGCGGCCGCGCGCGCCGCGGTGGACGCGCAAATCCTACCGGGAACCAGCGGAGGCGGAAGTTCGGAGTGGAGTTCCGACGAGTGGGGGCGTTCGACGCCCGCGAGTTCGAACGCGTTCAACGCGGAGGCGTCGTTCGACGGGAGCGCATCGTCACCCGCGTCTCGATCATCAGCGGCTCGATCATCAGCGCACGTCGTTCGCGAGGGTCTCCGCGCCCTCATGGGCCTCGGCGCGTTCGCCCCGAGCTCCGGTCTCGAGCCCGAGGCGCTGGCGTCCCTTCGCGGCGTCGCCGTCGTCCAGCTCGCGGGCCAGCGCGACTCGCACGTCACCCCCCGGTCCGTCGCGCAGATCGCGGACGGGATGCGCCGCACCGCCCCGCGCGCGGTCGCGGTGCTGAGGCACGGCACGCACTGCTTCCTGGACGAGGCGAGCGAGTACGCGTACCCGCCCTCGCAGTGCGACGCGGCGAACGACCCGACGAGGTGGCATCTCCCGAACGCCGACGTCGTTCCGAACGCGACCCGGGAATTGTATTCGCCGCCTCGGGGGCCCCGGCTGTTATCTCCCGCGGCGCAGTTGCGCGTCGCGCGGGAGTACCTCGCGGCGTTCTTCGTGGGCGAGCTCGGGAGGGGGAAGGCGGCGATGGAAGGGCGGCGGCGCGTGTGGGGCGCGAGCCTCGGGGGGTACCGAGCGCGCGACGACGAGGAGGGCGGACCGGGAGGGAGAGACTCCGCGAGTTCGTATCGGAGTCGGAGGAGGCGCGACGAGAGGGCGGTGACGGAGCCGAGCGACGAGGAGGGAGACGGGGGCGGTTCCTCGGCGTTCGCCGACTGGACCCATCGGCTTGAGCCGGACGCGAGCATCGCCACGGACCCGCGGATGAGTCGCGTGGAGGTCGTCACGAGGGCGTGAGCGAGGGCGCGACGCGGGGAGTCGAACGGCGCGCGCGGAGGAACCGTGCGTTAAAAAAACCGTTTCTGACGGTGAAACGCCTCGAGCGCGGCGCGGCGGCGCGAAAAAAATTGTATTCGTGCTTCCCTCAACTCCGTCTCGTCGCGCAAACCCTGGGGCGCGGCGGGCGCACGCGCGCGCCTCCTCGGCGCGCGCGCGCCCACGCCTCCTCGGCGATGGACCTCCTCCGCGACGTCGAGTCTTTGCTGGACACGCTCTTCTGGCGCCGCGACGACAAGGCGGCGCGCCTCGCCGCGCTCGCGTCCCTGCGACGCGCGGCGTCGTGCGAGGCGTGCGTCGAGGAGATCCGGCGCCTGAACGGCGTCGACCGCCTGCGCAAGGCTCTCGCGTGGGACGACGAGGAGG
>MDSW01120069.1_pt1 | contig 35947 bp, 36 predicted proteins | sample 811171 | NCBI WGS metagenome assembly MDSW01 (sample SAMN05326641, study PRJNA326480) | marine metagenome | isolation source: seawater | place: Atlantic Ocean: North West | collected 2012 | reverse complement strand
TTTGTAGCATTAAAAAACTCTTTTTTTTAAAATTATAAACATTTTTTTTGTTAAAAGTAAAAATTTATAAAATGGATATAAAATGTTCTTAAATAATATTAAAAAATTATTTTCATAATTTATCTGCCACTTATTTAAAATATGTTTATAATTTGATTTATTTTGAAACTCATTTTTAAAACTGTCTAAATCTAAATATTTTTTTGATAAATTTGTATGTTTATTTATTTGCCTATATTTATATCCCTCAAAATTATAAAAAAATGAAATAGACTCTGAAAAATAAGCCCTTTTTAAATTTTTTCTATTTACATATTCTTGCCATATCTCATTACTCTTTGACAAAAAACTATTTAATTCAATAATTTTTTTTATAAATTCGTTTTTTGGTATCAAATTAAGACCATCTTTATTTATTTTAAATGGCACTAAATTAATGTTTGATAACTTATTATCCTTAATTTCTAAATTAAGGAAAAATGATTTATAACAATTTTTTCTCAAATTATTTTTCCACATTGTAAAATTTCCTAAAGAATAGAATATTGGAACGTTTTTATAAATTTCAAATCCTTGTGAAACATGTGGATGATGACCTATAATTAAATCAGCGCCTTCATCTGCAAAATTCTTAAAAATTTTTTTTATATATGGCGGCGGAACTGGAATATATTCTACGCCTGCATGAGCTATTAATATTACTAAATAACCTTTGCTTTTGTATTCTCTGATCTGATCTATAACTTTATATGACTCTATATCTGAAGCCCCAATATAATTATTATATTTTTCGTTAGCCTCCTCACCCTCTGACGTATTTATAACAGCAATTTTTTGATTATTTTTATCAAATAAAAATGGTTTATAAATTTTCTCTAGTGAAAAATCTGCACCTACGTGATTTATTTTGTATTTTTTAAGATAGTATATTGTTTTTTTTAAACCAAAATAACCATTATCTAAGATATGATTATTAGCAAGACAAGCTAGATGAGTATTGATACTTTTTAATGAGGTTAAAACCTCTGGTTTATTAATAAATCTTGGAGCATTTTTAGCAAAAATTCTTTTCTTGGTGTCAATAACTGTCTCTATATTTGTAATATTTAAATTTCCTTTTTTAAAGTATTTTACTAAATCTCCGTAATACTTTTCTTTTTTCAATATCATCGATTTTGAGACCTCTTTTAAAATAGGAGACCAATCACTTGTGACGTTAACAACTATAAAATCTTTTTTTTTTTTAACCCTTTTATTTCTTATTTTTAAATTTTTGAAATCTATTTCAAACATAATCTAAATTATATATTTTTAATGTTAATTTTAAACATCTCTAATCAGAAAAGATTAATTACTATCACCTATATTTTATTTTCTAACATAAATTCTTCAATGTATTGTGCTCCTAACTTACCAGCATGTAACTTCTTACCCAATAACCAATCCTCATCATACTTATCTCTATAAACTTGTTTTGCTTTCCACAGTTCTTCAACTTCTTTATATGATTTATTTAATATATTTATTAGATTATTTTCCCAATCATCATGATCTACATCAACAGAAATAAAAATATCTTTAATCACGCTTAAGGCGTTATCATTGAATGATTGAAATTTTGGATTATTTAGATAAATGACAGGCTTATTTAAACCCAATACCCACATTACAGTACTTGAGCCTGCAAAAGGACCAAGTATGATTATATCTCCAACTGAACTAATATAACGAAAATCATATCTTTCAGAAATGACTTTGATATTATTTTTGCTCTCAGCATATTCAACAAGAGTGTTTGAATCAATAAAACATCTATTAGGATAAGTTTTATAGATAGCTTCTTTATTTATTTGGGAAAGTAAAGTAATAATTTTTTTTTCAAAATTATAATTTTCTTTATCATTTGGTCTTTCTCCATATTCATTTGCATTATTGTATGGATATATAATTGATGGATATAAAACTCTTCTTTTATCAGAAATTTTTAACATTCTATTTACATAAAATCTCTGAAGCTTACTAAATCTAATTTTTTTTGTTTCTTGAAGTGTAGAAATAGGACAAACATAACTTGTTGGATCATATTTTGTGAAAAGTTTTTTTTCAGACTTCGAGTGACATAAAACCATATCCACTACATCACTTTCATATATTTTAATATTTGACTCTGTCAAAAAGCTTTTGGTCAAACCATGAAAAACCTCTACAATTTTAAAATCATTATCTTGCAATTGTTTAGCAAAAATTAAGCTTGCAAAAGTATTTTCAAATGCATTGGTCAAAATTAATGATATTGATTTATCTAATTTTGAGATAAATTTTTCTGTATAAGTTTGCTTTTCAAGATATCTTTTAATTACTTTTTTATAAATTTCAAAAATTACAATTTTAAAGTTATTTTCAATAAAATTATTTTCTAAAGATATATCTAAAAGTTCTTTAAGCTTATTTTCGTCAAATACATAACCTGCATTATAATTTTTGAAATTAATTTCTGGTATATAGCTATAAGTAATCCCTTTATCGTAAAGATATGGCTCAATTTCTCTAATTACTGTATTTTGATTGTAAATATATACTTTTTTTTTTTGAGTTTTAATTAATCCAATTTTTTTTTTTAAGTTAAATGTTAAAACTTTTTTATCTAAATTTATAAGTCTTAAAAACCAAGAATTAATTGGTTTATGTTTTGGATCAAGATCATTTAATTTAATTTTTTTACATACAAAATTTATATTTTTAATTTTTAATAACTTTGCCACCCAAAAATAAACATTTTCAAATTTACCAATAATTCTATCACTATTTTCATGTCTTAATTCATCTGAGGTAATACCAATTGTTATTTCATCATTTGGATGAAGATTAATTAGAGCAAAAAGCTTACTTATATTTATATATATATTTGTATAATCTCTTATAATATCTACTAATTTAACATTTCTAGTTTCAAAATTAGGAAAAAAAGCTTTAATAATCTCATCATTTATTAAAAAACCTTTTTTTCTAATATTTTTAATTTTATCATCAATCTCATGATCTAATAAGGTATCTAAATATATTACTCGGCTGTTATTCTCTACAATATATGGTGAATCTGAATAAATAGTGTCATAATCTTTATTTATTAATAAAGAGTTATTTGTCAGAAGTATTTTTTTCATTAAAATTTTTTAAAAAAAACAATAAAATATCGCTAAATTTAATAAAAGATATTTTATTCTATAATTGTAAAAGCAGTAGGAGAATTTGCCCAATTAAATGATTTTAGTTTGATTTTTTTTTCATTAAAAAATTCATCTACCGCATCAGACTCTCCATGACCCTTAAAAGCATATTCATCGAAAACTATAACTCCTCCTTTAGCCATCTTGTTATATAGATTTTTTAAGATTTCTAGAGTTCCCTCATAATTGTCAACGTCCAAATATAATAATGCAATTCTAGAACCAAAATTTTCATTTACATACTTTTTTGATGTTTTCTTTACATCTCCAGCATATAATTTCAAATTATTAAATCCCCATTCTTTGCATTTTTTAATTAGCTCTTTTTGAGTGATTGCACCTTTGGTATGAAATGATTGTACTTTTTTATCTAATCTATATTTAAATTTCGGGTAATCCTTTTTTTCAAAAAAATCAAATCCAACAACTTTAAAATCGTTATTTGGTTTAAAAATTTTCATTAACTTTACCCAAGTAAATATTCCTGAACCTTTAAAAACTCCAAATTCACAAATATCACCTGGCACATTAATAATATGTTTAAATATTTCGTATTTTGTAATAATTTTTTGTAATCTACCTATATTAGTTTCTTTTAAAAACAAATCATATATTTGGTTTTCGTCAAATCTCATCTTAAAATTTCCTTTAAATTAAATTATTATGTAAAGATTAGTTTATTGTAAAATAATCTTTACTTTTAAACAATGATTTATAATAGGTTATTTCTTTAGAAAATAACTTATTTAAATATTTAATCTCTGCCTCATCAGTTTTTCGGTTAAACTTTGAAATTATATTCAGCTTATATAATAAATTTTTTATAAAAGTTATTATAAATCTAGGTAAAATAAATTTTATTTTTTTTAAAAAAGGCATTTTAATATATAAATTTTTTACAAAATAAATGCTTGCATTTTGTTTTCGTAAATTAGTGTTATCAATTTTATAAGTATTTTTGTTAGCAAATATTTTCCCAAAAATTTTTTGAGTATCGTTCTGTTTAATAACATTGTAATTAATAATATGAAGTTTATTTTTTTTTAACTTTCTAAAATAATTAATTCTTTTTTTATAATTAATTAGATCTATGACATTTTTGCTATTTTTTGTTCTTAAATAAGATCTAATACTTAGCGGGGTGCTTTCTATACCTCTTATATGAAAATCTTGCCAAGATAAAATTGTTTGGATAGGATCTCTCAGTACTAGTATAAATTCACAGGTTGGAAAAATTCTGATTATTCTCTGAATTATTTTTGTAAAATTTGTGTATTCTGAAACTATAAAACCTTCATCAGAGATTAAATTAATTTTTTTTTTGATACTTTTTCCTTTATTTTTTTTGCATCATGATAAGAATTTTTTATGTGACGACAATAAAGATGAAAATTATCTTCATATTTTGGTTTTGATCCACGATTTTCATGATCTCTGATTATACCTAAAAAATTTATATTTTTATTATTATGAAAATAATACTGCAAATAAGTAGATGCAGATTTTGGAGCACCAACGTGTATAAAAATTTTGTTATTTAAATTTTTCAAATAAAATTTCTTATAATTAAAGAATTTTTTAAATCAATCTGGAAAATAATTATTTTAAAAAAATTTTTTTATACTCTTAAAAAATTCAATGAAAACTGCATATCTACATTAAATATATTCGGGTTTCTTTTGTACATAATAGTAGATCCTGTCAAGGAAGTGTTCCAAGGAAACCTTCCTTTCAACAAAGACTCAAATAAATCATATTCTAGATGGCACTCTAATTTGTGAGTTTTTTTTGAATTTAAGTTATGATTACTTAGCTGATAAGTTTTAAGTAAACGAGATTTTTTTTTATCAATAACGCACCTCTTATTTATTTCATATTTTCTATAAATTTTAAAAAAAATATCCCATTTTGTATTAATACCTTTTTTGTTTGCCAATATTCTAAAATAATTTTTTTTTGCTATATTAAAAAAATTATCTAATTTTTTTAGATTTGTTTTCGTGTTTTTCTTATTGTAATAGTATTCTAAATTTTTAGTTTGACTAATAAATTTTTTGTTAGATATATTGGCTAATTCATAATTAGTTTCTCTTATGGTATATCCTGAATTTTTAATATTTATTGTACCACCACCAATAATATTACAAACTTTAGTTTTTAATTTTGAAGTTGCTAATTTAATTTCTTGAAAGCTTGGTTGTGCAATATATTTATTTAATTTTTGAAACTTTCCGTAAATAGCATATGTTCCACCAGCAGGAAAATAAATTTCTGGTTTTAAATAACTTAAAAACTTTTTTAACTTAAAAAGACTTTCATTTGTAAGTTTTTTCTTTGCTTCTAATCTATTAATATTAAGAAAACACTGAGGAAATTCACAGGCTGCTCCTAAACCGTAACAAAAAATATTAATCTTGTTTCTTAATATATTTATAGAAAAATTGTTTATTTTTTTTAATATTTTCAAATCAATTGGCATATCTACATTGTTATAAAAAACTTTCTTAGTTTTATTTGATTGTATTAAAATAGATGTATCCATATCATATTGAATATTGTCTGGTAAATTACTAGTGTTACTCATTATTTGAGGAATTATTGCAACAGTAAAATCTCTATTTAATTTTATTTTTTTAAAAGGTTCAATTTCTATAATTTTTTTTCGAGGGAACAGTCTTTCCAATCTTCTCTTGAGTATACCATTTCTAAATTTTTTAATAATTAAAGTAAGTTTTTTGTTTTTAAATTTTTTCAAAGTTTTGGGGTCAATGTGATCACAATGAATATGGCTCACATAAATAAATTCTGAATTAAAAACTTTTTTATCCACATCTTTTTGATTTACAATAGGGTAGGAATACCAACCGTTGTCTGTTGTTTTTCCAATCCATGGATCACATACAATAGATGAATGTTCTGAATTAATTTCTATAAATGAATTTGAATAATGGGTAATATTTAGCATTTGTTAAATTTATTAAACATTTAATAACTATTTAAATTAATACAACAAAAAATATCATTCTATATCAACGTGCGTCAAAAAATTTATAAATATCAATCCTTAATTTTTACTAATTTTTGATTTTTATTTTAAGTAATTTTTTATAGTTTTAATTACTTTATTTTGTTGTTTGATGTTTAAATTTGCAAAAATTGGAATACTTATTGAATTTCTAATAAATTTTTCTGATCCAGGATAATCATTCAAAATATCATTAAATACTTTAAATTTATATATAGGAATATAATGTTGTTGAGTTAAAATTTTATTCTTAACAAAGTATTTCATCAAATCATCTTTTCTTTTTTTAATCATATTAAATTTGATATTTATTAAAAATAAGTGAAAAGATGGTTTAATAATTTTAGAATAATTTGGAATTAACAAGTTCTTATTGAAATTTTCCAACTCTTTAACATATTTTTTAAAGATTATTTTTCTTTTTTTTAAAAATAAACTAATTTTACTTAGTTGCGATAATCCCAATGCACAATTAATATCTGAGATACGATAATTGAAACCATGTTTTACAACATTATACTTCCAATATTTATTTTTATTTTTTGATATTCCATGATTTCTAAATAGCTCTATATTTTTAGCAATTTTGAAATTATTAGTTGTTATTATCCCTCCTTCTCCAGAGGTAATTGTTTTTAATGGATGCAAAGAAAAAGTAGATATATCTGCATGTTTACATGATCCAACTTTGTAATAAACATTTTTATAAAAATATTCTGACCCTAGCGCATGACAGGCATCTTCAATAATTAAAAACTTATATTTTTTTTTAATATCAAAAATTTTTTTTACATTTTCAGGATAGCCACCATGATACATTGTTATAAGTGCCTTAAATTTTTTTAATTTATTCTTTTTAATACAATCTAAAATTTTATCAGGCGTAACTTGACCAGTATATTCGTCAACATCTACTAAATAGACTTTTAAATTCATGGTTTTGGCCATATTGTATGAAGCTATAAAATTAATTGCAGGCATTAAAATTATATCTCCACTCTTTAGTCCAATTGACAACATTGATAAGTGTAACGAAGCAGTTCCACTGCTACACACATAGCTATATTTGCAATTAAGATATTTTTTTAAATTATTTTCAAATTTTTTTACATAAGGACCAGTAGTAATTAATTCATTTGATAAAGCATTGATTACTAATTTTTTATCTTCACTGTCTATTAGTTGTTTTCCATATGGGATATATTTCATAATTTATTGTTTTAATTTATATAAAGCACAATTTTAATTTTAGGTTATTTTTATTATATTTGATAGTCGTTATAAAATTTCAAAGATTAACATAAAAAAACTTACTCGTATGTTATAAAATATGACTTAATTTTAATGGAACACCTTTCTTTTTATTCATTTTAAACTTTTTACCCAATATTTTATGAAAAAATTTTGGGTGCATTCCATTTGATGGTCTAACTACTTTAATATTATCTTTTGTTATAATTTCATTTTTTGTTACATTTTTCGATATAAAAATAGATCTACGAGCCTGTATACTTGCTTTCTCTAAAATGCTTCTATTAAAATTTTCTTTTCCCATGCATTCAAATGCTAAATTAATAGCATTCACATAATTTTTAAAATCATTTTGATTAGTAGAAAATTCTGAGTCTAATCCTTTTTTTTTATCCAGCTTTATATGTTTTTCAAAAATCTTAACACCCATACCTACTGAAGTAGTTGCAACAACATTCCCAATTGTATGATCCGAAAGTCCTATTGGAACATTAAATTTTTTTAATTTATTAATAAAATTTAAATTATAATTTTTTGGTTTACTTGGATATGCACTTATACAGTGCAATATTGCAATTTCGTTTGAACCATTAATTTTTAATGTTTTGATTGCTAATTCAATATCTTTAATACTAGCCGTACCAGTTGAAACAATCACTGGTTTTCTAGTTTTTCCTATTTCTTGTAATAGAGGTATATGATTAATTTCAAAAGAAGCTACTTTATACAATTTCACTTTTAGCTTCTCTAACAACTGTACTGCACTAGAATCAAAAGGTGAACTAAAACATAAAATATTCTTTTTTTTAGCATAATTAAAAACTTTTTTATGCCAAGAGAATGGAAGTGACCCCTTATTATAAATATCATAAAGATAATTGCCCTTCCAGTGTCCGTTATTTACGTAGAAATATTTATTTTTACAATCAAGCGTTATAGATTGTGCGGTATAAGATTGAATTTTAATAGCATTTGCTCCACATTTTTTTGCATTATCAATTAATCTATAAATATTATTTATATTGCCATTATGGTTTGCAGATAATTCCGCAATAATAAAAGGTTTCTTAATTTTACTTAACTTAAATTTCATTTATTTCTCATACCTGACATAGCTATTTCAGATTTTAAATATTCAGTTATATTTTTTTGTCCTTTCTCTACTTTGGAAATTTTAGAAAATATGACTTCGAGAATATCAAAATATTTTTTTAGTACTTTATTTTTATGAGATATTGAGCAAAAAACTAAATTTGAAGCAAGTATTTTTTTTTTTAACATTTCTTGCGTAATTAAAGTTTTATATTTCATATTATTTTTTGAATTAAAATAAAAATTAGGAATTGCATCTATACCTTCAATTTTCAAGTCTAATTTATGCAAGGATGCTATATTGCTCAATTTTTTTTTTTATTTTTTTTCCTATTGAAGTTATTTCTTTCCAAGATTTATTTTTTTCCATAATTTTTAAAGTTTCTAGAGCAGCTGTAGGACCAATTCTTTCTGTCCAAAAAGTACTACTAATAAATGATTTATTAGCATATTCCATAACAGATCTTCTTCCTATTATAGCATTAATTGCATATCCATTACCGAGTGCTTTTCCAAATATTGCTATATCTGGTTCTACATTGTAAAATTTATGTAAACCACCAAATGTCTGTCTAAAACCAGAGGTGCACTCATCGAATATCAAAACTATATTGTTTTGTGTTGCAAGGTTTCTTATTTTTTTTAAAAAATTATTTTTAGGTTCTGTGATACGTTTAACTTCCATTTTGATCACACCGATTTTATGTTTTTTAACTATTTTTTTTAACTGTTCAAAATTATTATATTCAAATGAGAACACAGTATTTTTCAAATTTTTTGGTACTCCCTTTATTGGTAAATTATTCATTAAATGAGTATTAAGACTATTTTTATTATTTATGTTCGATGACATATACCAATCATGCCATCCATGATATCCACATACTGCTACCTTATCTTTACCACTAGCTGCTCTTGCAATTCTTATGGCAACAGCATTTGCCTCTCCTCCAGATCTTGTAAATCTAACCATTTCAGACCATGAATGTAAACCTACTAACTTCTCTGCTAAGAGAATTTCCTCAATCGAATTTAGAGTAGACATAGTTCCTTTTTCTATAACTCTGCTAACTTTTTTTTCAATTTCAGGATGGGAATATCCGAGAACATTGGTTCCATTTCCCATATATGCAATATCATCATATACATTATTGTCTAAGTCCCATAATTTACAACCTTTTGATTTTGAAAAATATGCAGGCCACTTTCCAGGCAGAAATAAATCTGGATTTTTAGAAAAAAGCATTGTTCCACCTGGTATTACTGTTTTTGCTCTTTTCCAAAATTTTTGACCAGTATTTAAATCTGATCCTTCATTTCTCTCAATATCACTATTTATTAAGAATAATTCTTTATTTTTATTATGGTATTTCATTAAATCTTTTAAATTAAAAAATGGTTTATTTTTAAAATTTTCTAATATCTTTTTAATTAAATAGTAATCTTTTTGTTCATCTAATGTTACTCTTAACCAAGATAAATCTTTTTCATTTTTTAAATTAAATTTAGTTATTTCCTTATTCCTTTTCATGTATGGGTTCACATGTTCTTTATCGTATTGAGATTTTGCATTTTTATATGCTTTAACTAGAGATTTAAAATTAAAAACTTCTACATCTAATCCGTCAGGATATGACGGTGGCATAGCGTTTGATGCATAATCAACTTTTTTTTGAAAATAATTTTTTATTACCAAATCTACTACACCAGGATCAATTAATGGACAATCTGCAGTAATTCTTAAAATATTTTTAAAATTGTATTTCTTAGCTGCAAAATAATATCTTTTAAGAACATTTTTTTCTGATCCAATAAAATGGTCAATTTTAATTTTTTTTGCAATTTTAATTATTTCCTTATCCATATTATTTGATGAACATGCTATAATAATTTTTGAAATTTTTTTTGATTTTGACAATCTGTTAATTAAAATTTCGAGGATAGTTTTATTGTTTATTTTTTTTAAAACTTTACCAGGAAATCTTGATGCTAGATATCTGGCTTGGACTATAGCTAAAACTTTATTATCGTTATTTGACTTTAATTCCATTTTCTTGGGTCTATATAGTTTAAATTATCAAGTCTAAATTTTAAGGGAATTTTTTTCTTTTCCTTTTTATATTCTTTTAAAATGTGATTTAACTGCATTGAATTATCATATCCTAAAATTATACAATAAACATTTCTATATTGCCTTATAAAATCTAGACATGCTTTTACTTTTGATATTTTGTTTTTTACACACCAACTATCAAACATCTTCAAATGATTAATTAATTTTTTTGGTAAGTGTAATTTATTGTAATTTCCTATAATCATACCTTGAAGAAAACACGATCTTGCAAAAAATTTTATTTTTCTTTTTTTTAAAGTATTAATCCAGCCTGTATGCAACATTCTTTGGTCAAAAACATTAAATGGAGCTTGAACAATATCAGGCTTCCAAAATTTCCAAATAATATTTAACTCATAAGGATCGTAAATTGATATACCTATATTTTTTACTACACCTCTACTTTTTAATTTTTTTAAAGCAATTAGTAATCTTTTACCCCTTTCTCCAATTAAATCTTTTGAATTATGTACTAATATAGATTCTATTTTTTTACATTTGAGTCTGTTTAAAGATTTTGAAATTATTCTATTAAACTCATTCTCTATATTAATTTTTTTTTTAGAAGGTAAATTAAATTTTGTAATAATTCTTAAAAATTTTAATTTGCTATTACCAATTGTCTCTTCACTTTTAGTATAATCGTGTGCAGTATCTAAATACTTTATATCTGAATTTAGTATTAGTTTTTCAATCTTTAAAATTTGATATTTGGTTATTTTTTTTTTCCAAACAAACCGTACTTAATTCCAAAATTTGCAGACCCGATAGCTAGTTTCATTTCTTATATTTTTGAATGTTTATTTTAATTGATTTTATATTTTTTTAAAATCTGAATGCCACGTTTAAAAGAGCTAAAGTCAATAACATCATCAGTATCAATAGAAATTTTGAATTCATCTTCAAGAGCAGACATAAGTGTCATGTGGCCAATAGAGTCCCACTCGGGTATATCGTTATATTTGATGTTCTCGTTAAATTTTTTCTTATCAATAGAAAGGGAATCAGTGAAAACTTTTATATATTTATTTTTATTTTTCATAATTTTTTGAAATGGTTCTTATTATTTTTTGTACTGATAATCCATAAATATTTTTTAAATATTCATAACTTCCTCCTGAGGAATAATAATCGTTAACTCCTAATCTTATTAATTTTGTACTGTTAATTTCACTTGATAATACCTCTGCAACTGCACTTCCTAAACCACCAATTATATTATGCTCCTCAACAGTAACTATTAGTTTAAATTTTTTTGACAATTCTAAAATCTTTTTTTTATCTACTGGTTTTATGGTATGCATATTTATTACAGAACAACTAATTTTATTTTTTTTTAAATCAAATGCAGCATCGATACAGTTACTTATTATATTGCCACAACTAATTATAGCCACATCATTACCAGGCATTATCTCAATAGCTTTTCCAATTTTAAATTTATAATCTTTTGAATTTATAATTTTTGAATTTGCACCTGCGGTTAACCTTATATACAAAGAATTTTTATACTTTAGTGATTCTTGTAAAGTTTTGAATAATTCGAATGGATCGGATGGAACTACTATAGAAATATTAGGAATCGATCTTAAGACTCCAACCTCTTCTATACTACAGTGAGTAAAACCTAAATTTCCTAAAACTAAGCCACTAGCTAATCCAACCATACAAATTTTTTGCTTCATATAACCTAAATTCACTTTTATTTGTTCAGCACATCTTAAAGTTTGAAAAGGAGAAAAAGTAGTTGAAATAACTTTAAATCCTTCGCTAGAAAGTCCTGCCGAAACACCTATTAAATTCTGTTCAGCGATACCAACATCAACATATTTTTCTGGATATTTATTTTTATAACGATCTAAACCTGCAGAAGTAGATACATCTGAGGTAGTAATAATTAATTCTGGATGTTTTTCAGCTAAATCCATTGCTATCAATCCAAATGTAGCTCTCATGCCTAAGCTAGACCAAAGTTTAATTTTTTTATTAAAATCCATAAAAATTTAAATTTCTTTTTGAATTTTCTTATAGATAGATTTTGTTATAGCTGAATGATGCCAATCATTATTATTCTCAAAAATTTTGAAACCTTTTCCTTTTATTGTATTTGCTATAATGACCTTAGGTTTATTAGTTAAGTTTTTCTGTATAAACGCTTTATGTATTTTTGACAAGTTGTGACCATCTAATTCGAGAACAAAACAGCCGAAACTTTCAAATTTACTTTTTAAATTTTCTAAATTTAATATTGAGTTACTACTACCTGTTTGCTGATATTTATTTCTATCCACAATAACTGTTAAGTTATCAAGATTAAATTGACAAGCTGAAAGTATAGTTTCCCATATTGACCCTTCGTTACATTCACCATCACCTATAGCTACATAAGTATTGTAGCTTTTTTTTCTTTTTTTTGCTGCTAATGCTACTCCAACTCCAAGAGATAAACCCATTCCCAGACTACCTGTTGAAAATTCTATACCATCTTTTTTATTAATTATAGGATGTCCTAGTAATTTACTACCATCACATTCAAAAGTTAAAAGATCCTTTTTTTTTAAAATTTTTTTAACAACAAGCGCAGAATATATAGCTAAACATGCATGACCTTTACTTAAAATAAATCTGTCCCTATCTTGATCTATATGTTTTGTTTTTTTTATATTCATTATATCTGAATACAAAACAGCAATAATATCAGTTACTGAGAGTGCTCCACCAATATGAGCACTTTTAGAACCAGCTTTATAAGCAGTAAAAATTATATTTCTTCTCATATCATTAGCAAAATTTTTAATTTTATCTATTTTCATAAATATCCACCATCTACAATTATATTTTGTCCATTAATATAAGATGAGTCATCTGAGGCTAAATATAAAATTGTTTTAGAAATTTCTTTAACAGAAGCGATACGTTTTAAAGATATTTTATTAATTTCTTCTTGTATTATATTCTCCTTAGTATTTTCTTTCATCAAATCGGTATCTGTCAGTCCAGGAGAAATAGAATTAACTCTTACATTAAAAGTAGATAATTCTTTTGATAAAGTTTTGACAGTATTTATAATTGCTGCTTTTGTACTTGAATATGCAAACCTTCCATAATCTCCATTTATACCTGATGTAGAGGAAATAAATATAATATTTCCAGATTTATTTTTGATCATACCCTTTGAAATAAGCTGCGTTAAATAAATCTGAGAAAAATAATTTACTTGAAATATTTCACTTAATTGCTTTTCAGATGTCATTAGAAACAAGGAATTGAACAGCATTCCAGCGTTATTTATTATAATGTCTATATTTCTGCTAATTTTGAAAATCTCATTTGCACATTTTAATACACTGGCTCTATTTGATAAATCTAATTTAACTATATGAATTTTAATTTTATGTTTTTTTTTTAATTGATTTACAAAATTTTTGAAATTTTGATTATTTGATCTCACGCAAGCAAAAATATTTGCTCCTTTTTTTGCAAAATCTTCTAGGGTTGCTCTACCAATACCTTTGTTACATCCTGTTATAATTACATTTTTATTTTTAATAGATTGAAAATCCATTTTTTATTAATCAAATTAGTCTACAAAATCTTCTTTTTGGAAAATTTCTTCAGCTTTAACAGGATTAAATATAGTTTTACCTGGTGTTGAGTTAAATTTTTTAATAAAGTTTAAATCTTCACCTGCTAAACATTTCTCACTATAGTTTCTAAAATGTTTAATTCTAAATCCATAATCTGAAATTTCTTTCAAAGTATTTTCAAAAACATTTCCTATTTTAATATGAACATATGGACAAGCCAAAACATCTCCTAGAGCAGTTATATACATTCTATTTACTGTGGTGCATCCCATAATTTTTTCTAACTTTGGATCGAATGGATTCCATAAATTTCGATTAAGATTTTTGTACTCTTTTCTAAGTTGTCTGATATGTTTTTGATCCTCTTCATCGCAAACAACATCATGAACTTGATTCCACATACCTGTTGGACAAGCAACATTTACTAATGTTCTATATCTTTTTTGCTTTGAGTAATCTAATAACATTCTTAAATCTTCACTTTTGGCATTATAATGACCAACAGTTACATTCATGTAAGGGTCCATACCTGCTTCTTGAATATATTCCAATGCTTGAATTGCCCTCTTCCAAGAGTCCTTTCTCCCTCTCATTTCATCATGAAATTTTGGGTCCCAACTATCAAAGCTTACAGACATTCTACTTACACCACGTTTTCCTAATTCTTTAATAATTTTTCTATCAACTTTGTAACCATTGGTAGTTACATACAAATAAAATCTTTCTGGTTGTATCGCGTCTAGAGCATCAAATAATTTATCTGGTCTTAACAGTACCTCTCCTCCTTGAAGATCCCACTCGATATAACCAAGTTCGTCTGCCTCGTCTGCTATTTCTTTAAGTTTAGGAATTGGTAAAAAGTCTTTCACATGATCTCCTTTTGGAGAATTTGTAAAACAATATTTACATCTTAAATTGCAAGCGTTATTAAGGTTTAGTTCTATACCTCTGTGATATGTGCCAACTTTACCATCATTATTTTTAAGATGATTATGAAAATGTCTTACTTTTTCAAGTAAACGAGTTTTTTTGAACCAAGAAGAACCGATAGTCATATATTTAGCTATAAAATTTATTTTTTATATAATTAGTTAACAATTTACAAACATTAAATTATTTTTTTTTAGGTCTTAATTTTAAGGCTGTGGGCAACACAAGTGTAAAAGTTGCTCTACATGCAATTTTATTCGCAATATATCCCTCAGATTTAAACTTAAATAATCCCCTGCTACTCGAAATGACATTTGAAATAATTTTAAGCTTATCTCCTGGCAGTATCTTTTTAAAAAATTTTATTTCATTTGCATCTACAAGATAAAAAATTTTATTTTTCATTCCAGGTAAGGTTAAAATTATTAAAGATGACATTTGGACCATAGCTTCAACTTGAAGCATACCAGGCATATTTGGATCTCCTGGCCAGTGGACTTTAAAAAACCATTCATTTTTTTTTAGTATTTTGTAACCTTCTATATATTTTCCAGGTATAACTTTGTTAGCATAATCCATCATTAGATAGGGATCTCTATTTTTTTGAATTTTGATAATTTGACTTCTAGTTAATTTCATAACTTATCTTATTTCTATTTCTCTTGTAAGTTTAGTTGTTAAGTCATATCCATCCCAAACCAAATTTATATTTAAAGCTTGTCCAATTGGTACTATTCTATCAATTCCATTAAAATTATTTTCACTAAAAAATTTTTCTAAAAATTTTTTTGAATATCCAAAATAAGTTATTGTTTGCAATTTTTTTTTTGTAATAAACTTAATATTTTGTAATTTTTTAATATCTAATTCATAAAAAAAACCCCATTTAGATTTTTTTACAAATAAGTCTGAATTAATTTTTTTTAGTTTAATTACATATAGTGATTTACTAAAAACTTTAAAAGATGCTAAATTATTATTTTGGATTAGTTCTTTTGAAAGTCTACAGTAATTATCGACTGAAGAGATTACTGGAGGATTATAATTTCTTTCAACAAGTAAATTTAAATTTTTCCAAAATTTTTTCTTTGCATCTATTTTCTTATTTCCTTGCCACAAAATTATATGTGGTGAAGAACAAGCATTTTGATCTACCTCATAAGTATCATTATAAAAATTTTTTATAAAAATTTTAAATTTATAATTTGGTAGTTTTAATAATTTATCAGAATTTATCATACAGATAGAGTACCTATCTGCAAAAGGAACATCTATTGTCCTTGCTTTTGTCTCTACTTTTCTTATTTCTTTTATAGTTTCATCCCCACCCCAAATTAATCTAGCATCTGAAATTGCTGATATATTATTTGTTATTTGATTTTCTTTACTATCGTATCTAATGATTTTAATCATTTTTTTAATTTTGGAATGTTTTTTTTTTCTTAATAAATATTGAATTTCCTCACAAATTATCTTTATCTCTTGAAATTTTCTGGATGGAACTTTTACTATATTTGCATTTCCAGAAATTAATCCGAAAATCAATGAATACATAAAATTTGTTGGAATATTAGAAGGTGTTACATGAAAAACTAAACCTAATCCAAAACGAATTCTTTTTGGATTATAATATTTTTTTTTAAAGTTCAAAATGTTTTGTTTTCTACAAAAGAAAGCTAAACCTTTTATATCTGGGAAATCTTTTGAATCTTTTCTCAAATTAATTTTTCTAGAAAAATCATTCAAAAAATTTATAACTTCTACACTAAAAGGTTTAACAATTCTTTCTAAGCTTATTTTTTTTCCTACTAGATAATTTATTTTTGAATTATTCATTATTCAAGTATTGCTACATCCTCTTAGCTCTGCATTTTTTAATCTTCCATGAATTAAAAATCTTGTGCCATGACCGTAACAATTGCAATTGTGATCTTTTATTATTTCTCCAATATCTTCTGTTAAAATACTATGTCCAGGATAGCTTGTGGGCAACAAAGATAGTAGTTGCACAATACCCTTTTTTCCATCACTACATTCATTAAAATTTTCGTCTCTTATAATTATTTCTGAAAAATTAGATGCTATAAAATAACCACATTTACATTCAAAAAAAATAGATCCAATTTGTTCGACAAGACCATAATAATTTATTACTTTTTTAATATTAAATTTTTTTTTTAGTAAATTATTAAAGGTTTTTCTTTTAATTTTTTGTTTTTCAATTTTTTTCCACCCTCCACCATGAATTAAAATAGCTTCTGAGAGATTTTTTTTATTTAAATTACTAAGCTTTAAATTATTAATTAAGTTTAAAAAAATATTATGTGTAAATCCAAATATTAAAAATTTGGATTTACTGTGTTTGTTTAAAAATATATTTAAATTTTTATAATCAATATTACCACTTTCATCTAGTAAATAAACTACCTCATTAGCAAACATTGAAAAACCACTTATTGCTGCAACACTTGCATTAAAATTATTCCTGTTTGAATTATTATTTTTACTACCAATTACTAACATAGGTAGTCTTGAATTGCCTATCACCGTATTAAAAATTTTCTGCAAAACTTTAATCTGATTATGTGCATTAATTTTATCTATATAAATTTTAGATGTCATATTTGAAGTAGTTCCAGATGATTGTAATGTTTTAAATATTTTTTTTCTGTCTATACTCAAAAAATCAAATTCTTTAAAAAGTCTAACTGGTAAAAATGGATTTAAAACTAAATCTAGATATTTTCTTGGTTTAATATTCAATTTATCCAAATATTTTTTATATAAATTTGATTTCTCATAATGATGTTTATTAAGATTATTTATATAATTTAAAAAAAAATTTTTTTTTTCTAAAGGAAAAAGTGAAAATGCATCTTGATTAATTAATTTATCTAATTGTTTCATTATAAAATTATACTTTATATTTAAAGTTCATTGTTAAATGTTTTTTTAAAAGTTTTTTAGCTTGAAAAACATTTATATTTATCCGAGTTAATTTTGCTATGTTTTCAATAATTTTATTAATTTTATTCATATTATTGTTGTAAACTTCAATTTTATTTTCTTTTGATTCTTTTAGCACTACATCTATTCCTTTTTTTAAAAATAATTCTTCTAATTCAGCCAAATTAACTCTAATACCAAAAATTTTTGCATAACGATTTTTTCTACCAATTATAAAATAAAATCCATCTTTATCTTTATAAGCTAGATCTCCAGTATACAATATTCCTTTGTTAACATTAGATAAATTTAAATCATTTATATTTTTTGCATAACCTAAACAAACATTTTTACCTTCATACACAAGTTCACCTTTAGTATTTATTTGTTTAATAATTTTTCCTTTATTATCTCTTAAGGTAAATTTTCCACCTGGAATAGGTTTACCAATGCTTCCAATTTTTTTTTTTTGCATATTGCCAACCAAGATATGACATTCTTGATGTAGCTTCAGCAGAACCATACATTTGAATAAATTTAATTTTTTTTTTTCTATAAATATTAATAATTCTACTAATTAATTCATGATTCATTTTACCTCCTGCTTGAGTAGTATATTTAAAACTACTTGGTAAATTTTTTTCACCTATTCTATCGATTATAGAATAGCTATAAGGTACGCCTGAAAAATTAGTTACTTTAAATTTTTTTACTTGGTTCCAAAATTCTTTTTCAACAATACTTCTATTTGTTAAAACTATTGTTGATCCTGAATATAAATGTGAATTAATAACTGATAAACCATAAACGTATGAAAAAGGTAAAGAAGTAATTGTTACATCTTTTTTCTCGATTTTTAGATATTTTATTATACTTTTTGTATTAGACTTTATATTTTCATAAGACTGTCTTACAAATTTTGGGGAACCAGTTGTACCAGAGGTTGACACTAGTAACATTAAATCTCTATTAATTTCATAATCTTTTTGACGTAATTTTTGATTTAAAACAAAAGACCTAAATTTTATAATTTTTTTAAAATTTTTAAGAATTTTCTGTTTTTTTTTTGAACAAAAAATAAAACATGGTTTATATAATTTTATCAAACTATTTAAAAAAACATCATTAATCTTAGAATCTAAAATAGCTACAGAGTAACCTTTTTTAACAAAAGCTAAATACCCAACTATAGTTTCAAAATTATTTTCCCCTAATAAAAAAATTAATTTTTTTTTATCTGGAAGTTTTCTTAATAATAAATCAGCTTCTTTATCCAATTTATTGTAAGTGACGGTATGACCACTTTCTAAAATTAAGGCTTTTTTATTTTTAAATTTTTTAATATTTTCAAAAAAAATTTTGTTACATGTCATAACTAATTATTTTATTTCTTTATAAAAAATACTTGAATTATCAGCAATATTTAAAAAATTTTTAACATAGTTATAAAATATATTTTTTTTTGAAAGAGGTTTGTATCTAAAGTACTTCCAGTGATGCATTAGAACTTTATTTTTATTATTGATACTTATAAAACAATATTTACCAACTTGTTTGTCTAGATACTCATTTTGAATTTTAATAGATTTTAAAATATCAAAAAGGTTAGTATCTTCTAAACAACTTATTAAACCAGAATAAATTAAGTTGAACTTTTTATATTTAAAATGGTCAGAAGAAGAAATATAGATTGGTATATTTTCTTTTAATATTAAAAATGAGTGTCTTTTTTTTTGACCATTAAACCACCATTGGTAATGATCAATTTTCATTATTTTCTTTTTATTTGATGCAAATTTTCGATTTATATAAAGATTCCTATAAAATAGGTAATCGTTAATCATTGTATCATCAACTTTTATTGAAGTGAATTTGGTCATTTTATAATATTAAATTATCGATATAGTTTTTTTTAATTTTTTTTAAATGAATTGAAGTTTTGTTCATCATTTTAACAATATCTTTATTATTTTCTAACATTAGTTGAATAATATTAACTATTTTATCAGTACTAGAAATATCTTTTTTATTTAATGAAAAATAATGTCCTAGTTTCTCCAAATCTTTATCACTCACGATATTTTGATTTTCATAAAATTTAAACAACAACGTAGGAGTTTTAGTCAATGAAGACTCGAACATAGAAGTGCTTGCGGGTGATATAAATAATTTGGTATTTCTTAAATAACTTACTATATTTTCTGGCTGATTTATTATTTTAACATATCTATTTTTTATTAAAAATTTTTTAACTTTAATATAATTCTTTGCATATGGTCCAATAATCAAATTAATTTTGTAATATGTTTTATGAAGTTTAAGTAATTTTTTAATTATTTTTTTATAAATCATTATATCTCCCGAACCTCCATTATAAAAAGTTATATCCGATTTATTTGTTTTTATTTTTTTAATTGAGGTATTAAATAAAGCAAACTTCGTACCTATTAGTAAATTACAACCTTTTTTATTATTTTTTTTAACATTTTTGATTAACTCTTTATTGAAATTTAGAGCTGGGCTGTGATTTATATATACGTCTGAATAATGTTTATTTTCTATAAAATCATCAACTGATATAATTTTTTTACTATATTTAGATAAATATTTTTCCCATTTGTAATTCAATCTATAACTATCTTTAATTATTATAGGATTTTTATATTTTTTTTTAAATAATTTTAAAAAACATTTTGCATCATCTATTTCTGAGACAAATTTATTTTTTTTATATAAAGGAATAATTTTTTTATTTTCTTTTGTAAAAAATTTTTTATTTGAAACTTTATCAACTACTATTAGATATTTTTTAATTTTTAAATATTTAATTAAAGTTTTTATTCTTACGTAATGACCCAAACCTAATTTAGATCCTGAATCAATTCTTACAAGGATCATTTTTATTTATGCCCTAAGATAATCTGAGTTCGTATCAATCCACTTTTGCAATTGATCTTTTGTCATCCATTCTTTATTATTATCACTGCTATAACTAAATCCCTGTGGAACTTTTAATCCATCTTTAATACGCCTTTTGTCATTATCCCAATCGTTAATTTGTGGCAAAATTTTGTAATACTTAATATATTCGTAGGTGGTATAACTATCATCACTGCTTATCATCTGCTCATGCAATTTCTCACCTGGGCGAATACCTATTATTTTATGTTTAGCTTTTGGAGCAATAACTTCTGCAATATCTGTAACTTTAATTGAGGGAATTTTTTTAACATAAATTTCACCACCGATCATATCATCAAAAGCTTGCCAAACTAAGTCAACTCCTTCATCTAGTGAAATCATAAAACGTGTCATACGAACGTCTGTTATTGGTAATTCACTTTGATTTTTTATTGACATGAAGAATGGTATAATAGAACCACGTGAACCCATTACGTTGCCATATCTTACAACTGAAAAAGATGTTTTGTGACCACTTGCATAGGAAGAATTACTCGCAACGAACAACTTATCAGAAGCTAATTTTGTAGCTCCATATAGATTAATTGGGCTACTTGCTTTATCAGTTGAAAGCGCAACTACTTTTTTTACATTTTGATCTATACAAGCATCAATTAAATTCATTGCACCATTTACATTAGTTTTAATACATTCAAACGGATTATATTCAGCTGTGGGCACTATTTTAGTTGCTGCTGCGTGGACTACAAAATCTACATTATTAAGAGCTCTGTGAAGGCGGTCCTTGTCACGTACATCTCCTATAAAGAAACGAACTCTGGGGTCATCTTTAAATTTTTCTGCCATATCCCATTGTTTCATTTCATCTCTTGAAAAAATCACTAATCGTTTTGGATTATATTTTTTTAATGTTAGTGGAACAAAAACATTACCAAAAGAACCTGTTCCACCAGTGATTAATATCGAGGATTCTTTTAAGCTTTTACTCATTTTACAAATATTTAGTGTTATCAAAAATGTTCTTCAACTTTGAATAATTCTTTATAAGCATAATCAAACTTTATTTGACATTTATCTAATAGAACTAATTAAGTGCACTTTTTTAGAAAATTTATCAAGTAAAATTTTTTTTCTTTCAAAATCATTTCTTTATTATTTAAAAAGAGTGCTCACCTGATGCATTACCACTTCCTAAATGATAATGAAATGACTCAGCTTGTAAATCAGACCTACTTGATTTGGCCACAAACCATATAAATTCATCTGGAAATTTTAGCTTTTTAAAAAATTTATTTTCGTAAATTAATGAATTATTTGGATTTAATTTTTCTTTTATAGATTTAAATAATCCTGATTTAGTATAAAAATCTATTACAACCTCATCTCCTTCTCCAGAATTATCGTTAAAACATATGCCTAATCTGCTCTGATATGATTTGTTAACTAATACTTGTCCCCAAGTAAATCCTTTTTTTGAGGGAGCCTTATAAACACTATCATTAATAAGACTTACATTTATGGAACTCTGAAGTTTAGAGTTAGAGTCTTTATCACCGTATATTAACTGGTGATTTACACGTGTTGGGATTTTATTATTATTGGATGTAGCAATTACTTTAAAAAGATTAACATTAGTAAAACCAGATTTATTTACTATATCATTAATATCAAATGATATCGAATTATTTGAGGGTGATTTAATTATTTTGGATGAGCTTCTAAAAGTTTTTCCATCACTATATATTTCTACTGAAACTTTTAATGTAGACGGACTCATGATCGGATACATAACTAATTTATTCAGACAATTATTAAAAAAAGGATAAGTTCTCATGCTTTCTTTATTATTAAAATACTCCTTTGTTTTAGAACTATCGTAATACGAATGATTTGCAGAAAATGCTTTTGTTTTTTTATTTATCTTACCGGCAAATAACCGACCATAAAATAAAGTTTGTTCAGGCTGTAAAATTTTTAAAATTGAATTATTTTTATTACAACTTTTATAAAAAGTTGAAAGATAAATATTTTTATTAGTAAGTCTTTCCATTTTAACAGGAATTTTCATAGATTTTTTTTTTTTTTCTATTAATGAAATACGTAAATCACTTTTTAAATGGAATGGACCAGACGCAAAATTAAAAAAAGTATCAAAATTTTTAACAATTGATACATCTACAGATGACTCATGTACTCTTTTCTGATTAACTTTATCATTTTCAAAAATATCATTTAAGACTCTATTGTATGAATGCACACAGTTTATGAAGTCACTACCTATATGATTTATCATTACGGCAGGAAAAGGAATAAATAAATTTTTATCAGAGTAAAATTCAATTAAATACTCTGAAATCTTTGATACTTTTTCAAATAAACTTTCTAAATTAATTGAATAAACTTTAATTTCATTAATTTGGATTGATAAAGAATCTTCTATAAAACCTTTTTTATTAATAGCTGTTATTTTAAGAACCACATTAGCATTATCTCTTTTAATTATAAAATGATTTAAAAAAGATATATTAGAAATTGCATGACTAAATCTTGGAACTATTAAAGAGCTTCTGTGAACTGTATTTTTATTTTTATATTTGTGGTATTCTACTCTATTAGCTTCAACATCTAAAAAAGGTTTCATTATAATTGCTTAGTTTAATTATTTATCTTAGCAGCTAAACGAAAATTGTCATTAGCTTTGATTAAATCGTCAAATGTTCCCTCATTTTTTAACTCACCCTTTTCTAATAGATAGATTTTATCACACTTTTTTACTGTGCTTAAACGATGAGCAATCAAGATTATTGTTAAATTTTTACCAAGATTATTTACTGCATCCATTACGGCTTTTTCTGTAAGATTGTCAAGAGCACTAGTCGCTTCATCAAGAATTAATACTTTTGGATTATGATATAAAGCTCTAGCAATCCCAATACGTTGACGTTGTCCACCTGATAATCTTACTCCTCGCTCACCGATAGTAGTTTGATATTTCTTTGGTAATTCAGTGATTACGAACTCATGTAAATTTGCAATTTTTGACACCTTTTCAATAACTTGTTGGTCGACCTGCTCAGGATCTATTCCAAATGCAATATTAGCAACAACAGTATCATCAGAAAGAAAAATGTGTTGAGGCACGTAACCAATAGAACGTTGCCAAGCTCTTGAATTTTGTTTTGTTATAACTTGATCATCGACTTCTAAACTACCTTTCTGAGGTTCAAGTAAAGAAAGAATTATGTCTACGGTTGTTGTTTTACCACTACCAGTGCTCCCCACTAGCCCAACAGTAGTTCTGGCTGGAATATTTATATTTAAATTTTTTAAGATTGTTCGTGATGAATTGGGATATGTATAATATAGATTTTTTAAAGAAATATTATTTTCTAATGATATAACACCCTTATCTTGAGGATAGCTGAAAGGTTTTAGGTTTTTTATATCATTATATAATTTATCTACAGCTGGACCTATAAAAGTAACTGAAGTAAAAGAATTGTACATCTGTTGTAAAGCTGGCATTAAACGATACCCAGCAAAAACATATAAACTGATGACAGGTAAAGCACTATTAAAACTACCAGTTTTTGACATTAGATAAAGTATTAACAACATTACACCTCCAAAAGCTATAGCCTCGAGTCCGTAACGTGGTAATTGAGATACTACTCTTGCTGAAGCAAGGTTTCGAGCAAAGGTTTTTGCAGGATCTGAAAAACGTTTAATATATACTTCCTCTAATCCGCCCACCTTTACTTCTTTTGCTGCGCCAAAGGCTTCGCTAATTGCGGTGAAACGAAGTTGATTACTTTTAAGACGTTCTTCACCAATCTGATTAAGATATTTTCGTACTTTTCTGTATATAAGTCCATATAAACCCCCAAGTGAAAATCCAACAAATATTGCAAGCTTTGGGTCGGCTATTATTAATAAACTTACAAGTAAAATTGTAACAGTGCCTCTAGCTATTAATTCCATTACTGGAGCAATAGCCCCACCAACTACTTCATTTATTTCAGACAAAACTGTTTTACCAAGATCAGCACTATGACGACTTAAAAACCATGAATAAGGTTGATTTAAATATCCTTCTACGAGTCTTTTACCAATTGAGTATTGACGCATTTGAACAAATCGTACTTGCACATAGGATGTAAGAGCCTTAAAGGCAAGAGATACAACCAATAAAACAAAAACAAGTACACCTAAAACAAAAAGAAATTGTTCATTATTTTCAATCCCAAATTTATTTGAGATTTTGAACATACTGTTTAAAATAAAATTTGTTTCAACTAAATTTGGGTCGGTCAATACTGCCATAAAAGGAAGTATTGAGGCTACCCCAATCATATCTAGCAATCCCATTATTAAAATCATTAATAATAATAAACATGCTTGTTTACGTTCTTGTGATGAAAGTAAAAATATTAGTTTTCTAAAAAATTGCATTAAACTTTATTAATTTTGATTTATTATAATTTATAACTACTTATTATTTAATTAAATATCTTAATTATTAATCTAATCTAATAATATATTTAATTTTATTATTTAAAACTATTTTAGGACTCAAAGTAAATTAAATATAAGTTTTCTAAGTTTTGTGTTGTTTTTATTCAAATATAAGTAATCTTTAATAATACTATAATGCTTTTTTTCCCAATTTGATTGACTACAGTTATATATATTATTTAAAATTCTATTTATTTCATTATTACTTAAATTTTTTGCCGAAAAAAAATTATATTTTTTTTGAAAAGTAGCAGGCCATCCAAACCAAAAATCATAATTTCTTATTTTTTTTGGTGGAAATATTGCAACTTTTTTTTTTCTTGAAATTGCCTCATATCCAAGTGTTGAATGCATAAATATAATATTTTCAAATTGATCTAATATCTCATAACTTTTTTTCCAATTAGAAGGTTTTTTAAATTCAAAATTAAATTGAAAAAATTTTTTATGAAATTCAATCTCTTTTTTTTGGAGAGTCGGATTTTTATGCCTTAAAAGAATATTTAGTTTTTTATTAGAATTCCTAAAATATAGATTTAAGCAAGTAAGAAATTTTACATAAATTTTTGTTAAATGATGATCACTTTGTTTTACTTCTCCAGCATTAAACTGAGATATAAGTAAAAAACCATTTTTAAACTTTGTTTTTTTAACTTTTACAATATTATTGGTAAATCTTCCTAGTGTATGAAATTTTGATTTAATAATTTTTTTATATTCGTTGATATAAAATTTATTAATTACAAAAAAATGATCACAATATAAATTTTTTGACTTTAATTTTAAATCTTTAAAATTTGCTTCATCTCTCACTCCCAACTGCATAGAAATAAAAATTACATTTTTAAAAAAATTCTTTAATTCATAAAAACGATATTTCCCATCGTTAAATGATATTACAACTTTTGGTGAAGTATATTTGATATAATTCTTACAATAAGTAGTAAATTTAAAATCAAGATAAATTAATTGTTTAATAAAAATCCAAAAATAAATTTGTATTTGACGTATTTTTAAAACATTAAAATCCTGTTTTATAATTTCTCTTAATTCCAACTTATGCATTTCATCGTAAAGAAGTATTTTTTTTTTCTTTGGAAGTTTAAAAACAAATTTGATCTTGAAAAGTTTTTTTATTTTTTTAATAAATTTTTGATACATAACTTACTTTTGATTAAAATTTCACTTTACTTTGAATAAATATTCTTTTTTAAATTCAAAATTTTGTCTTTATTTTTTTCATAAAATTTATTAATTCTGTTTTTTGCACTTTCTTCTAAGTCTCTCTGAATAACATTACTATTTATAGAGGTTATTTCTGGATTTCTTTCTAGACATCTGTATGCAGATAGGAGGTCTATTACTTCATCTTTAGGGAATTTAGAATACAATTTGCTAAAAAATTCGTAATCACTAATTTCATCGAGTGTCATTCTATAAATTTTAGATTTATATTGTTTATCAGCTTTAATTTCTCTTACATTAAAAATCTCAGGACGATTAATTAGATAACCCCATATTTCAGTATCAACTTCCTCCTTTATATTACAAACTGTTTTTAAAGCCTTAGTATTAATAGCATAAATATTAGCTCCAATTGGCAAACCAGTAGTATAAATAAAATCTATTTTTGTATCTGACATGATGAGATTTGAAATCATATTTGCATGATATATTGAAAATAAAGGATTATCTGCTGTTATACCTAAAAAATAATCCATTTTAAATAATTCTGCTGCATCTAATAATCTTTGAAGTACATCATCCGAACTTCCTTTAAAATAATTAATATTATTTTTTTCAGCTATTGTCACCAAAGGTAAATCTTGACTCAAACATGAGGTGCATAAAACAATATCATTACATAGTTTTATTTGCTTTGCTCTTTGTATTACTCTCTCAATTACTGAATAACCATTTAAGGGCTTAAGTATTTTAAATTTCAATCTAGTTGATTTTAAGCGTGCTGTGATTAAAAAACCGATATTCACAAAATTACTTTTCAGAAAAATGGTTTCTCATTAACACTGTTCCTTTTTTTATATCATTTAATATCTTTTTTCCTACAGAGTTAATGACATCTAGTTGAGACATATCTGATGTCTCTTTAGTCCTTTTAAATTTGACTTCATCAAGTGTAAAAATTTTGCCTTTTGACATATCTGAAGTTAAAATAGCCGCTTTTTTCATGGGTCCATATATAGAATAACTTAACTCTCCTGCATTAAGAGAAAGAGACCCATTACCATTCAATTTTTCAAGTATTTGAATTTTTTCGTGCAAACTATTAAACATTTTTACAGAAATAGCAGATGACCAGTCAATCCTCTCTTCCCCATAATTTGTTGTTACGTGTTTTTCTATATAGTTCATCCCACTAGCTGCACCCATTAATGTTATAAGTTCATTTTGTTCACTGTCCCATGCAGTATGATCAGCATAACCAAATTCAAAATTATCGAACATTCTCATTAGTTTTCTAATTTTTTTTAAATTTACATTTTGATAAATAGTTGGATAATTTTGAAATCCAAACATAAGAATAATATCAGTATGTTTTAAAAAATTAACGGCATTTTTTATTTCCTCAACTTTTGTACCACCTACCCCGATTACAATCTTTGTATTTTTCTTTACATTTTTTTTTAATTTCTCAAGCATGAATATATCGTTCAAACATACTGAATGAATTTCTACGTACTCTGGATTTAAAGATAAACCAAACTTTATAGCCTCAATATCATTTAGTAATAACAGAATTTCTTTATTGCCTTCTCTAGCAATGTTTATTAGTTCTTTCCATTGCCTTTTATTAAAGATCAATGGTTTTAATTTTTGATAAGCTTCATGACTGGAGTCCATATATTCATCAAAATCAATAGTAATGTGCATTTTTATTATGTCTGCTTGCGTTTTATTAGTTATTTGAGAAACTAGATTTTTCATAAAATCAAAATCACCCTCATGATGCCATGCTGTTTCTGCAATAAGTTTCATTTTAGATTGCCTCTTTAAACCTAATATTATTCTTAATCATTAAAAATTGATTTATATTCAGATTTAGCTTTTTCATAATCTTTTGAACGACCAACATCTAGCCAATATTCACCCAATGGAAAAGAGATTGTTTTTTTATTATTTAATAACATTTTTTTAAACAATGAAGTCATATCATAAAATCGTTTTGGGATCAGATCAATACATTCAGGATCTAATATATATATTCCTGCATTAACAAAAAATTTATGAACTGGTTTTTCCACAATGGAAATAAGTTTTTCATTCTGTAACTTTACTTCTCCATAAGGTACCTCTGCATTATACTCTCGCACACACATTGTAGCTTTAGATTTGTTTTTTATATGAAAATCTAACATTTTTTCAAAATCAAGATTGGTTAACAAGTCTGCATTCATAACAAAAAATGGTTCATTTAATTTACTCTTCAACAAACTTAAGGCTCCAGCTGTTCCCATTCTTTCTTCCTCTATAGTATAGTCAATTTTTACACCAAATTTTGTACCATCACCAAAATAATCTTGAATCAACTTATGTTTATAATTCAAACACATTATAAAGTTTGTATATCCACATTCTTCAAATTTATTCACAATAGTATGAAGTAAAGGTTTGTTCCCAACTTTTAACATTGGTTTTGGAGTATCTGCCGTAAGTGGCATTAAGCGCGTACCCATTCCCCCAGCCATTAATATAACTTTATTTGTCTTTTTTTTTGGCTTTAAAAATTCATGTAATAAATAAATTCCTTGAATTTTTCCATTTTCATCTACTATAGGAATTTGATCAATTTCCATAGAAATTGCTAATTTCGAAATTTCTTCTTTTGTATCAGAAACTTTTGCTGTTGTAGGTTTTTTAAAAAAAATGGACTCTATACTGCTATTTAAATCCATGCCTTTTAATAGTCCTCTCCTAATATCTCCATCAGTTAAAGTTCCTAATAACTTATCTTGCCTGTCTACTACTAAAGCTATTTTTATTCCTCCGCCTGCAATTTTTTTTAAAGCTTCATTTATTTTTGATGTTCTGGAAATTTTAATATTTTGAATATTTTTCATTTTATTAATTTAAAATAAAAACTTAATAACATATTAATAACTAATTAATAACTAAATTTATAATAAAATAGCTAAAATCTAAAAAGTAATAATAAACTTAAATTTAATTGTTATTTTTTAAACTACAAAAAGCTTTTAAAAACTCTAGACCTGCATCACCACTTTTTTCAGGATGAAATTGTACGCCCCAAATATTATTACAAGCCACTGCTGCATTAATTTTACTTCCACCTCTTTCATAATATGCAATTACATCATTTTTTTTCTCAGGTATAACTTGATATGAATGCAGATAATAAAAATGTTTTTCATTTAAGTTTTTTTCAAAAAAATCTTTTTTAAATGGAGGCACACATATTGTTTTCCTCCAACCTATAACTGGTAGTCTTTTTTCACCATTGATATTTTTTTGTATTTGCAAAACTTCTCCTGGAATAAGATTTAATCCTTTACAAGACCCATATTCATTACTTTTAGAAAACAACATTTGCATCCCAAGACATATACCTAGAATATTTGATTTTTGTTTAGCTTTTATTAATATCATTTCATCCAATCCTAAGTTTTTGAGTTTTTTCATTCCTTCAGGAAAAGCTCCCACACCAGGTATAATTATGTGTTTAGAATTCTCCAATTCAGATGGTTTATTAGCTATTTTAGATTTTATTCCAATAAACTGGATTGCTTGAATAACGCTTTGAATATTATTTAATCCATAATCAACAATTGTAACTAAATTTGTCATAATCTAACCTTAAATTTAGAATTAAAAATAATATTTTTGAGTTCTTGAATATTGCCTCTTTTCATATGTAAAAAATCGGCTGAAGCAATTGCTTCACAATTTGAAATACTTAACAAGTCACTTATATGGCTTGGTTTTCCTAGGCCTCCACTGGCTATTAAAGGTACATCATCTATTTCATTAAACTCTCGCATTAAGTTGAGGTCAAAACCATTACGCAAACCATCTTTATCTATTGAAGTTACTAATAACTCTCCTGCTCCTAAAGAAATTACTTTTCGTGCCCATTTAAAAACTTCTAAACCAGTTTTATCTCTGCCACCATTCATGTAAACTTCCCACTTTTTATTTTCAACCATTTTACATGGAATAGAAATAACAACACACTGTTTACCAAATTCTTTAGCTAATTGACTTATTAAATTTGGGTCTGAAACTGCCGCTGTGTTTATTGCAACTTTATCAGCACCAGATCTTAATAGTAACCTAGCATCATCAACAGATTTAATTCCTCCACCAACTGTGATTGGGATAAATATTTCTTTTGTAAAAATTTTTATAAGTTCTACTAAATGATCTCTTTGATACAAAGAAGCTACTTGATCAATTATTAAAAGTTCATCGGCTCCTTGATTATAATAATTTTTTGCTAATTTATTCGGAGATCCAACTTTTCTTAAACCTTCAAGTTGGACAGTATTAATTACGTCAGGTCCTTTAACATCTAAACGAGCAATTACTCTTATATTACGCATTTATAAAAAATTTTATTTTTGCCTTTAACACTTCAATTTTGCTACCCAACTTAGGATAATAGGGAACTATTTGACATTTGTTTATCGAATTAAAAAAAATAAAAGCTGAAATAAACTTTTTATTTTTTTTTAATAAAATAGGACCTGTTTCAACCTGAAAATTATTATTTTTAGTATGAATATTAATATGCTTGATTGGAAATTCACTTATTTGATTACCCAAATCTATTTTACAAACTAATAGCTTATTAAAAAATTTATAATTATTAGTAAAATTTTCTATAAAGATTTCTCTTTTTTTTTTGTATCTAATATTTAATAGATATTTATTTATATTTTTATTGTTTTTTGTATCTATTTTTATTTTATTATTTGCAAAAGTCCGAAAAATAACTCTTTTTTTTCCATTTGTTAACCATTGAAAATTATAGTTAGGAATTATTGGTAATATTGATGTACTGTACACATTGCCTGCCATAACTGTTTTTGCTAAATAATTTAATCTATTAGTTTTTTTTTCTCTGAGAACTGCATCTATTCTAAATATTCCCAAAGAATCTCTTTTTGTTTTCCAGGCAATTGAGGAATAATCAAAATCTATGCATTTAACTCTCTGTTTTTTACTAAACATTAAATTTTAATCAAAAATTGTCTTTTTTAATTTCCATTGATTTGACTCCTTTGTCCAAAGGTGTGGGGGTCTCCATGAATCTACAACATCCCAAAACTCAGCACTTGTAATATTTAAATAATCAAGAAAATCATTAAAATATTTTTCTGGAAATTCACCATCATATCTTTTTACTAAAGAAATTGCTTCCTCACGAGTAATATGACCATCTCGAACTTCATGTGATGCATCATCTGTGGCTCTTGCAAAACCAAATTTTATATATTTCATGTAATAGTGCATGCCATCTAGTTTATCATCAATGCTTGCATACTTTGAGTAGGTTCCCTCTGTTCTTTCAGGATTAGGTTGAAATCCAGTATTTTCAGCGGCATAAAAAAAATTTTCCTGTGGTATCCATTTTTTGTAATACCCAAAAAAATGTTTACCTTTTATGCCTGCTTTTTTAAATTCAGCTAATGCAGGTGGTTTATAAAAATCTAAATCTGATTTACTAATGTTCTTACTAAAATAGTCTTTGTTCTTTATACCAAACTCCACTAACTCGTCTAAAGTTGTTCCTTTAAAATGAAGTCTAGTGAATTCTTCAGGTGGTATATAAGGCCTATCAATAGCTACTGGCTCACCAGCATATTCGGCTTCCCCATTTTCACCAAACATCACCAATGGAATATTAAATTTTATAGCAATATGAAATGCATATGAAATTTGACCAAGAACAAAAACATGGAAAGCATCACCAAACTCCTCAAAACTTAAACGAGCTAATTGACGATGAAGTTTACCATTTGGAGAGGACAAAATATTTGAAAAACCAGTATCTCTTAAAGATTGAAAATTTTTCCAGCCAATATCTGTATAAATTAATGGAGACCAAGTAACTGTTAATGGATTCATTCCGTATTTATATTTTAGTTGATGAGCTACGTATGCAGAGTCTTTCCCTCCACTGCTTGGCACAACAACGTCCCACTTTCCATCTTTACTACGATGTTGATCTAAAAGTTTTTTAAGTTCTTCCTCTCTTTTATCCCAATCAATCTTGTTTTTATATAACTCATTATTACGACATCCACCACATACGCCTTCTGAGTCAAATGTAATTCTAGGTCTCTGATTTGACATTACACATTTTTTACAAAAAAGTACTTCTTTAGGTTGATTAATGATTTGTTTTTCAAGAGAATGTTTAATCATAATTATAAATAAATTAAAAAATTTTTGATATATTAATAGGTTAATTTCATTATAATACAACTAAATCTAATAATTTAAATTGATAAATCATAAAATTTTTTTTTCAAAATATTGTTAAGTTTAGTTTTTTTTATAATATTAATTATTTGTTTACTTGCAGATTTATTGCCATATGGGTTCTTAACTTTTTTAAGTTGTTCTTGAAATTTTTTAGAATAAATTTTTTTTAAAGCTTTTTTTAAACTTGTACTATTAGGTAAACAATCGATAACACTTTTTGCTTTTATTCTACCTTTTTGCCTGTCACCAATATTAATAGTTCCTATTTTAAAGCTTGGCGCCTCAAGTAATCCGCTAGAACTGTTGCCGACAATTACATCTACATATTTTAAAGCACTCAGATATTTTAGTTGCCCTAATGAAGTGAATGCAACATATTTATTTGAATTTTTATTTACAAATTTATCAATCATATGATTTATAGTTCTTCCATCAATATCACTATTTGATTTTGTAAAAATAATATTCGTATCTTTTAATGCTTTGATAGAATTAAGTATTTGTTGAAACTGTTTTTTTGCTGTTTTGTTCTCTAAAGTTACAGGGTGGAAAGTTATTAATATATTTTTTTTATTTAATTTAAAATTAATTGATTTTTCAAATTCATTTCTACCTAAAAGTTTCAGCTTTTTTATATTTTCAATACCCATGCCCCCAACATTAAAAACCCTATTGGGTTCTTCACCCAACTGTATTAATCTATTTTTATATTCCTTTGTAGCGGTAAAATGAAGATGAGCCATTTTTGAAATACAATGGCGAATACAATCATCCCAAGACCCTTCTGTTATTTCTCCACCATGAATATGAGCTATTGGTATTTTTGCAATCATGGCTGCAGTAGCTGCACTAAAAATTTCATACCTATCACCTAAAAATATAACAATATCTGGTTTTAATTTATTATAGGCCTTTGCAAAGGATATTTGAGCGATACTCATTGACTTTGAAATGCCCACACTGGTATCTGCAGATAATTTTATATCTATTTTTTTATTAATAATAAAATGTTTTTCTATTTCTTTATAGGTTAAACCAAAATTATTACTTAAGTGCATACCCGTTACAATAAGTTGTAGCTTAAGATCTCGATCAGCCTTTACCTTTTTTATCAACCAATAAAGTAAACCATATTCTGCACGTGAGCCTGTAACAATACATACTTTTCTTTTACTCATATAAGTTCGTCTTCTTTATAATCTTTTATTGCTTTTGTTCCCAAAATACTGTCCCATTTAGTTGGACTTATACCATTACCAGGTCTTTTTATTGCAAGATTGTTTTCACTTAAAACTTCGCCTTTTTTAATATTTGTTTTTGCAACTATTGATTTTCTAACTAGTTTCTTATTCGATAATTCACTATTTGATGGTTTTTTAACACCACTCCCAAGAGCAAACTCTATATTTCTAATAGCTTTTACCATTGCCTTAAGCTGATCTGGATCAAGACTAGCTTTATGATCTGGTCCATCCATTTTACAATCCAATGTAAAATGTTTTTCAATACATTTAGCCCCCATTGCAACAGCTGCTATGTCAACTTCAATTCCTAAGGTATGATCACTATAACCAAAATTTACATCTAGCACTTGTCCCATTTTAACCATTGCTCTTAAATTTACATCTTCCATTGGTGTTGGATACTCGGTATTAGCATGTAAAACTGTAATATCATTCTTTTTAGTGCCTGCATTAATTAAAACGTTTAAAGCATTTTTTACTTCATCGATATTTGACATCCCAGTTGAAAGAATTATTTTTTTTTTTAGCTTTCCAATTTTTCTAAGGTATGGGATATTTGTTATCTCACCACTAGGAATTTTAAATATTTCTAATCCTAAATCTTCTAAAAGTTCAATGCTTTCATGATCAAAAGGAGAAGATAAAAATATTATTTTTTTGTTATCGCAGTAAGAAATGAGTTCCTTATGCATTTCAATATTTAGCTCTAATTTTTTTAGCATATCGAATTGGGATTCCTCTATATTTGTAGTTTCTTTTTGATATGTTGCTTTTTCAGCACTTTTGGTTGCAAGATTTTCTGCTTTAAACGTTTGAAATTTTACTGCATTAGCTCCTGCAGAAGACGCAACATCAATTAATTTTTTTGCTAAATCAATGGAGCCATTATGATTAACTCCTGCTTCAGCTATTATAAATACTTCATCAACCTTCAAATCTATCTCCAATTTTTATTTTTCCATCAAATTCAAATTCAGTAACTTTTATTAAACTATCTTTAGTTTTAACAGTAAAACTAGTAGGTGACTTATCTACCACTGATCCAACAATAGATTTATAGTTCTTAGCCCTAGATATTAGTTTAACCTCATTAATTTTCATTTCTTTTGAATTAACAAAAGTTCTAGCTCTTGGTCCTGGCAAGCAAATAGATCTAACAAAGTTAAATACCTCTCTACTTGTTTGATTCCAATCTAAGATTTCATCTCCCTTCTTCCTTTCACTACAATAAAAACCTACAGGATGTAATTCAGTTTGCTTATAAGATTTTACCTCACCTTTTTTAAACATTGAAATTACATCATAAAGGATATTAGCACATTCTACATAAGCTGTTGTGAGTAATGTTTTATAATTATCATTATCCGTAATTTGAAAACTTTTTTGTAAAATAATATCTCCTGTGTCTATTCCCTCATCAACAAAATGAACTGTTATCCCAAACTCTTTTTCATCATTTATAAGCACCCAATTCAAAACATTTCTTCCTCTATAAAATGGCAATTTACCCGCATGACAGTTTATAGTTTTATATTTTGGTAAATTAATAATTTTCGATTTAAATATTTGATTAAAAGACATTGAGACAAATAAATCAGAATTATATTTTTCTAAAATCGAGATAAATT
>MDSW01037092.1_pt1 | contig 35965 bp, 32 predicted proteins | sample 811171 | NCBI WGS metagenome assembly MDSW01 (sample SAMN05326641, study PRJNA326480) | marine metagenome | isolation source: seawater | place: Atlantic Ocean: North West | collected 2012 | reverse complement strand
CATATTGTAATATAGTAAGCGCATCACCAGAAGAGGTTGATCTAATAGAAACACATAGGGGAGAAAAAATAAAATATTTTGATAGAATATGCTTTAAAACAACAGAGGGATACGTAGAAGAAATAAATAAATATAACAAGCTCTTAAAAATAAGAAACAAGCTTTTAGAAGAAAACCATCCAACAGCAGCATGGGACAACCAAATAGTAGAAGCAGGAATAAAGATATGGAAGAAAAGGAGCGTTTTTTTAAAAGAAATAATAGAGCAGTTTAAAAAAACAGAAAAAGAAATAACGGAAAAAAACAATTATGAAATAGAGTATAAAAGTAAAAAAACAAAAGATAAAAATGAATATTTAAAAGAATTAAATAAAAAAAACACACTTAAAAAAACTATCTTTGGACCCCATAAAGACAACCTGGTATTTAAACAAAAAGGTAGCCACCTACAAGACACTGGATCTCAGGGAGAAAAAAAACTTTTTAAATATATTTTAAAACTAACAGAGGCGGAGCTTTTAAGAACAGAAAACAACACAAACCCTATAATATTATTAGATGATTTTTTTGCAAAACTTGACGATGAAAATATAATGAAAATATTTACCTTTTTTCATCGTAAATTTCAAACAATAATAACAACCACAACTATAAAAGACACGGCAATGGAAAAAAAAATAAAAACATTCCAAGAGAACTCTGTAAGTATAATAGAAATTAATGATCAAACTATCTAAATCAATAAGTGGTCTATTAAACACAGATAAATTTTCCCCCATTTTTATAGGTGGGCTTGAAAATAAATGGGAAAAAGTCGTTGGGGAAAGAATAAGCGAAGCCACAAAAATAATAAAAGTAAAAAATAAAACAATATACATAAAATGTAAAAATCCAAGCTGGAAAAGTGAACTTCAATATCAAAAAGAAGAGCTTCTAAAAAAAATAAATAAACACACAAATAAAATAAAGAACATAGTTTTAATATGAGCACAGACTATAACGCAAAAAACATAACAGTACTAAAGGGTCTTGAGGCGGTAAGAAAAAGGCCGGCTATGTATATTGGTGACGTTGGAAAAAAAGGAGTACACCATCTCATATGGGAGGTAGTAGACAACTCTATAGATGAGGCGATGGCGGGGTATTGCACCGAAATAAAAGTAACAAAGCAAACAGATGGAGGAATTAAGGTAGAGGATAATGGGAGAGGGATTCCAACCGACATTCACAAAGAAGAAGGAAAGTCGGGATTAGAGCTTGTAATGACAGTTCTTCACGCAGGGGGAAAGTTTGACAAAGATACCTACAAGGTTTCTGGGGGACTTCACGGGGTTGGAGTTTCTGTTGTAAACGCTCTTTCAAAAAACTGCACGGCAACAGTTAAAAGAGACGGAAAAATTTTTGAACAAAATTATAAAACAGGAATAGCAACCGGACCCCTTTTAGAAAAAGGAAAAACCAGCGAAACAGGAACGCAGATTATTTTTTACCCAGATGACAGTATTTTTGTAGAAACATTATTCGACATAAAAACAATAGACGAAAGATTAAGAGAGCTTTCATATTTAAATAGCGGAGTAAAAATTATTTTATATGATGAGCCAACAGGTGAATCAAAAGATCATTATTATGAAGGAGGATTAATGGAGTTTGTAAAACACCTAGACAAGCACCACTCCCCCTTATTTGAAGAACCTATACACATTAAAGGAGAAAAAGAAAACGTTCCCGTAGATCTTTCGTTGAGATATAATGATTCGTATGGAGAAACATTATTAACTTTTGTTAATAATATAAATACTATAGAAGGTGGAACACACCTAGCTGGATTTAAATCAGCGCTTACAAGAACGTTAAACAAATATGCATCAAAAAACATAAAAAACAAAAAAGGAGAATCCCCAACCTTTGGAGGTGAAGACGTAAGGGAGGGATTAACGGCTGTTTTATCAATAAAAGTACCAGAGCCTCAGTTTGAAGGACAAACAAAAACAAAGCTTGGCAATGGTGAAGTGAAAGGAATCTGCGATTCCATTATAACAGAATCGCTGACAGATTTTTTTGAACAAAACCCAAACACGGCAAAAACAATAATACAAAAAGCAGAAAATGCAGCAAGGGCAAGAGAGGCTGCAAAAAAAGCAAGGGAGTTAGTAAGAAGAAAAAATGTTTTAGATATATCAGCCCTTCCAGGAAAACTTGCGGACTGCTCAGAAAAGGACCCAAAGCTAAGTGAATTATATTTAGTAGAGGGAGATTCTGCGGGGGGGTCTGCCAAACAAGGAAGAAACAGAAAATACCAAGCAATTCTTCCTCTTAGGGGAAAAGTTATAAATGCAGAAAAAGCTAGAATAGATAAAGTTTTATCTAACAATGAAATTCAAACAATAATAACAGCGCTTGGCACAGGGTTTGGGGGAGACTCAGACCTAGAAGAAACATCTGCCGGAGATTTTGATATAACAAAGTTAAGATATCATAAGGTTATAATAATGACAGATGCAGATATAGATGGTAGCCACATAAGAACTCTTTTACTCACCTTTCTATATAGAAAAATGCCAGAACTTATAACTGGAGGATATGTTTATATTGCTTGTCCGCCACTATATAAAATTAGCAAAGGAAAAAAAGCACACTGGGTATATACAGACCAACAAAGAGAAAGATTGTTGCAAGAAATAAAAACAGAGGGTCAAAAAATAGAAATTCAAAGATACAAAGGTTTGGGAGAAATGAACGCAGACCAGCTTTGGGAAACAACCATGAACAAAGAAAATAGAACTCTTTTACAGGTAACCATATCTGACGCATATGAAGCAAACGAAATATTTTCTACACTAATGGGAGAAGATGTTGAATCCAGAAGAGAATTTATTGTTAAAAACGCAAAACTAGTAACCAATATAGATATATAAAAATGAGCGAAGAACAACCACAAACAATTCAAAACAGAGATATTGTAGAAGAGATGTCAGAGTCCTATCTGACCTATTCAATGTCAGTAATTTGTAGTAGGGCCCTCCCAGATGTTAGAGATGGTCTAAAACCTGTTCATAGAAGGGTTCTATATGGAGCGCTAGAGCAAGGAGCGACGTGGAACAGAAAGCACAAAAAGAGCGCAAGAATAGTTGGGGATGTGCTGGGTAAATATCATCCACACGGAGACAGCTCAATATATGATTCTTTAGTTAGAATGGCACAAGACTGGTCTCTTCGTTATCCGCTAATAGATGGACAAGGAAACTTTGGATCAGTAGACGGAGACAATGCGGCTGCCATGAGATATACAGAAGCAAGAATGGATAGAGTAGCCTCAGAAATGCTACAAGACCTCGACAAAGAAACGGTTGATTTCACACCAAATTTTGACGATAGCCTTGAAGAGCCAACGGTGTTACCAACGCAAATACCCAACCTTTTAATGAATGGATCTGAGGGTATTGCGGTTGGTATGGCAACAAAAATCCCCCCCCACAACCTTAATGAGTTAATAACGGGACTTATTGCGCTTCTACAAAATCCAGAAATTACAATTGAAGAGCTAATAGAACGCCATGTTACTGGACCCGATTTTCCTACGGCTGGATTTATAATGGGAAGCGATGGAATAAACAGCGCATATAAAACAGGTAGGGGGCGCATAGTAATGCGGGGAAGGGCCAACATTGAAGAAGATGAAAGAGGAAAACAAAGAATAATAATAACAGAGCTTCCATATCAAGTAAACAAAGCCAACCTCGTAGAAAAAATAGCAGACCTGGTAAGGGATAAAAAGCTTGAAGGAATATCAGACCTTAGGGATGAGTCAGATAAAGATGGAAATAGAATAGTTATTGAATGCAAAAGAGACGCAATAGCAGAAATTATTTTAAACAACCTATATAAATTTACTCAACTACAAGACACCTTCGGCGTTATAATGCTAGCGCTCGTTAATGGCGTTCCAAAAATAATGAACCTCAAAGAAGTTTTGGGGCACTTTTTAGAATTTAGAAGAGAAGTAATAATAAAAAGAACAGCCTTTGAATTAAGAGAGGCCGAAAACAGGGCCCACATATTAGAGGGACTAAAAAAAGCACTTGAAAATATAGATGACATAATAAAAATAATTAGAGGATCTGCGAGCCCAGAGATGGCAAAAGAAGCCCTGATAACAACGTACCATTTTAGCGATAAACAGGCAAAAGCAATTTTAGATATGAGGCTTCAAAAACTAACCTCGCTAGAAATAGATAAGGTTGTCCAAGAATACAAAGAGCTACAAGAGTTAATTAAGAACTTAAAAAACATTCTTGAAAACTATGAAAAACAAAGCCAAATCATTGAAGAAGAATTATCAGAAGTATTAGATAGACATGGAGACACAAGAAGAACAGAAGTAATTCCATTTAGCGGAGATTTAAGTCTTGAGGACATGATAGCTGACGAAGAAATGATAGTAACCATAACACACAATGGATATATAAAAAGACTACCAGCAGACACCTGGAAAACCCAGAGAAGGGGAGGAAAGGGAATGAAGGGGGCAAAAACTAAAGATGATGATTTTGTAGAACACCTGTTTACCGCCTCTACGCACAACACAATGCTGTTTTTTACTGATAAAGGAAAGTGTTATTGGCTAAAAGTTCACCAAATACCACAAACCAGCAGAACGTCGCAAGGCAGGGCAATTGTAAACTTAATTGGATGTGAAGCTGGTGAAAAAGTAAACGCATTTGTTTCTGTAAAGGAGTTTTCAGAAAACAACTACATTATTATGGCCACAAGAAAGGGAATGATAAACAGAACCTCTCTTTCTTTATATGGAAAACCCAGAAAAGGTGGCGTTTTTGCGATGGAGATAAAAGATGGAGATGAACTAATTCAAGCAAAAATATCTAATGGATCTGATAATATTATAATGGCCACCAAAGACGGAAAATCAATAAGATTTAAAGAGGAAGATGTCAGGGCTACGGGAAGAAGGACAAAGGGGGTTCGGGGAATAACAATTGGCTCCGATGACGAAGTAATAGGCATGCTTGTTCTTAAAAACGATGGTCACGTATTAGTGGCATCAGAAAATGGATATGGAAAGAAAAGCCAAACCGAAGAATATAGAATACAACAAAGATCAGGAAAAGGGGTTTACACACTTAAAAAAACACCTAAAACAGGATCCCTCATTAGTATTTTAGAGGTAGTAGAAACAGATGACATAATGATCATAACAAGCGCCGGTGTTATGATTAGACAGGCAACAAATGAAATTAGGACCATAGGAAGAAACACGCAAGGCGTTAGGCTAATAAGGTTAGACGAGGGGGCAACAATATCTTCAGTTGCAAAAGTTGTAAGAGAAGAAGAATCAGAAGAAGAAGAACCAACAACAGAAGATAGCGAAAACCCTGAAGAATAAACTTATAGAGGTATACGAGGATATAAAAAAATTATCCCACCCAGGTCAGAAGACAAAGCTATTAGCTGTATCAAAAAATCACCCACCAAATAAAATTTTGAAAGCAGCAAGCCTGGGAGTTTTATATTTTGGAGAAAACACAATACAAGAAGCAGAAAAAAAGAAAGAGGCGTTCCCTAAAAAAGGAGAACTTCATCTTATAGGACACCTGCAAAGCAATAAAATAAAAAAAGCGCTTAAACTCTTTAATGTTATACAAACGATAGATTCGTATAAACTTTTGCAAAAAATAGATAAAAAAGCCAAAGAAATAAACAAAATTCAAAGAATATATTGTCAGATCAATATAGGAAGAGACCCCAATAAAACAGGATTTACAGAAAAAGAATTAATTGAAATAATTCCGAAAACTCACAGCCTGTCAAACATAAAGCTTGAGGGCATTATGACTATTCTCCCCCAAAATCAAACCAAAGAAGAGAGAAAAAAACTATTTTTAAAAACTAAAAAAATTAGAGACGACATAAGTAGACAAGAAAAAAAATTACTAGAACTATCAATGGGCATGAGTCAAGACTATAAAGAGGCCATTGAATGTGGATCAACTTTTATAAGAGTAGGTTCTAAAATTTTTGGAAAGAGAATATGATAAAAAACATAATTTTATTTAAAACTCAAAAGAATTATATAGAAGACTCGACATATATAAATTGTAGTAAAAATAAAGACCTGTTTGAAGAAATTAGAAAAATCAACTTTGATCAAATTAATATCTACGATATAACACATCAAGTACAGGCGCCGGATGGAGAGATAATAGAAGTTGGAGATCACATAAATCAAACTGGAGAAAACCCACTTATTGGAAATCAGAACAAACTAAAAGAGCAGTTTATTGATATCTCAAAACTATATAAAACACAAGGAGGAGTGACGACAACGTGTTTAGGAGAACAATATGATGCATACAAAGAAACGGTTTCATACCCATCAACCCACATGTGTCAAGTTTCTATTATAGCAAAAGCACTTGGGAAAAATAAAATTAAAGGGTTTTTAATAAATAAAATTAATTAACAAAAAGAAAAAAATGTTACTATATAAACAGATAAAAACAATCAACAAAGAATTCGCAAGAAAAAAACTTTCCAAGCTACTCAAAGAAGACATTCCCAATGGAGACCCCACAACACTTGCTGTTATAAAAAAGAATGAAACAGGAAAATATATATTGAGCGCACGTGAAGAAATAATATTTTCTGGATCAGTGATAATAAAAAACATATTTTCCAATAAAGTCAATATTAAAATGCATGTAAAGGATGGGGACAAACTTGGGGCAGACACCAAAATTGCACAAATAGATGGAAACCTACGGGAAATATTGACCAAAGAAAGATTGATTTTAAATATGATACAACACATGTCTGGCATTGCAACCAATACAAAAAGATATGTAGAAAAAATTAATAATAATAAAATAAAAATTTTAGATACAAGAAAAACAACACCAGGTATTAGGGTTTTTGAAAAACACGCTGTTTATCATGGCGGGGGGAGCAACCATCGCCTAGATCTTTCTTCGGGCGTAATGGTAAAAGATAACCATATAAGACAGAACATTAATGAAATAACACCTAGACTTAAAAAGCTAAAAAACAAAATTCCCATTCAAATAGAAATTGACAACATACACCAAATAACACATGAAAACACACGGCTGGTAGATGCCTTTTTATTGGACAACATGAAACCAAAAGAAATAAAAGAGTGTATTGACAAGATAAACAAACTAAAAAAGCAACACAGCATATTCATAGAAGTATCAGGTGGAATTATGCTTAAAAATTTATTGAAGTATAATATAGATGGGGTCAATGGCATATCGATTGGTGCGCTTACTCATCAAAGTCAAAGCGTAGACATCGGCCTAGACATAGAAGTATAAAAAATATTATCTATTAGACGAACACCCTCTAAAACAACAGCAATCGAAATTAGTGCGGGCCCTAAAACCTTTCCATTAATTTCCCTTAAGCCATTGAGGCTCACCATAGAAACATAATCGACCAACACACCCTCTTCTTTTTCCAACACTTTAGACATTTCATCTTTAATTATATTAGAATCAATAACCCCATTCAATAAAAGCTGTTGTGCAACTAGCAAGCTGCGATAAAGGCAGGAGGCGGCTTCCCTAGCAGAAGCAGATAAATATTGATTTCTTGAGCTCATTGCGAGCCCATTTTTTTCACGAATAGTTTTTCCATGAACAATGTTAATAGGAAGGCCGGCAGAGGAAACCAACTTCTCAATTAGCAATAATTGTTGAGCATCTTTTTCTCCAAAATACGCGGCACTTGGATTTACAATATTAAACAACCTTGAGACCACATTAATAACACCAGAAAAAAAATGAGGTCGAGCTGCGCCCTCTAGGGTTTCAGAAAAAGGATCCTTTAAAGAAAAAGAATTAACACGCTTATTATAGACATCTTCTATTTCCGGAGTAAAGACCACATCAACGCCCAGTTTTTTTAGTTTATATAAATCTTCAGTTAGCGTTCGCGGATATGTATCAAAATCTTCATTCTCGGAGAACTGTTTTGGATTAACAAAGATGCTTACAACGGTTATATTAGCATCAGCGATAGAGCTAGAAACCAAAGAAAGGTGACCCTCATGAAGGGCCCCCATTGTAGGAACAAATCCTATTGATAGTGATTTAGAAAGTGTTTCTCGCCAATTTAAAAAATCAGATAAAGACGAAACAACTTTCATCTATTTTAATTTATCAATAATGTTGGTTTTATAGCTTGAGGAGTGTGACAGGTTTGGGAAGTTGTTTTTTTCAACTGATGAATTATATTTTTTTAAGGCGCCCAAAATATTTTTGTGTAGTTTGGCAAACTGCCGTGCATGTTTTGGAGAAAAACCAGAAATCATTCCCAGCACATCATGAAAAACTTGTATTTGACCATCACAATGGGGGCCAGATCCAATTCCTATGGTTGGTATAGAAAGAGTGTTTGTGATTTTGGCTGCTAGCTCCAATGGGACGCACTCAAGAACAACAGCAAAGGCACCAGACTCTTCCACAGCACGCGCATCATCTAATATTTTTTGGGCAGAAACCACATCTCTTCCCTGAATAGAATATCCAGAAAACTGATTAACAGACTGAGGAGTAAGCCCAACGTGTCCCATTACGGGAATGCCAAAATCAACAATACTTTTTATCTGTTTTCTAACTTTGATACCACCCTCAAGCTTCACGGCTGAAACCCTCCCCTCCTTTAAAAATCTTCCAGCATTTTTAACAGCAATAGCAATGGAATGTTGGTAGCTTAGAAAGGGCATGTCGCCCACAACGAGGGAACATCCAACACCTCGCGTTACAGCCCGAGTGATTAACAAAATTTCATCCATTGAAATTGGGACCGTGGAATCATATCCATATGTAATCATGGACGCACTGTCACCAACTAAAACCAAGGGAATATTAGATTTATCAACAATTTTTGCTGATAAAAAATCATATGCAGTTATCGCACTAAACTTTTTTTTATTTTTCCAAGATTGAATTGTTTTAATGGTAACCCCAGACATTAAGAGACTACAGTATTTTTATTATCAACATGAACAACAGTTGGTTTAAAAGAAAGAATTTCCTGTTCATCTAAAGAACAATAAGAGGCAATGATAACCAAATCTCCCTTTGCAACTAAGTGTGCAGCAGCCCCATTAATGCAGACCTCGCCAGACCCCGCTGCGCCCTTAATTATATATGTAACAAGACGACTACCATTGGTAATATTTAAAACATGTATTTTTTCATACTCATTTAAGTTGCCAGCATTCATTAAAACAGGATCAAGCGACAAAGAACCCACATAGTCAAGATTGGCATCTGTAACAGTAGCCCTGTGAATTTTTGATTTTAAAACCTCTAATTTCATATAATTACCAAACTTTTATTTGTATGTTTTTTTATCACCAACAACTTTTAAAAATTAACACTTAGTGAATAGAAGGTGCAATCATAAGATTGTTATAGTAAAAAAATATTTTATAACACAATATATAGTATTATAATACAAGACCGCTACAAGAGAAATACAAAAAAACATATAAAATTCTTGGTATTAGCAGTGCATTATTAATATTTTCATTGGCTATATCATTTTTTGTAAGATTTAATTAGTATTTAACGAACACAAAGGCAGAAGCAAACATGTTTAAAATACGTTTTATCGTACTACTATGTACATCTATAATCTTAAGCTCATGCAGTATGTTTGGCAAAAAAGAAAACACGCCTGCGGTTGTTGATGGTGAATTGCCATTCGACAGCTTGGGCGTTGAAGTGATTGCTGTGGATACGATGTTTACAGACTCTATAATAATTGACAACACACTAATTTCAGACGACTCCCTTTCATTAAATTTTGATGATGGAGTCATTGATGTAAACAGTCTATTTGAATCTTTTGATTCTAATATAATAGATTCCAATACATCAGAAATCAATTTTAATGACACTGACAATATTTATCAGGATGTTATTCAAAACATGCAAGATGAAATAACTAAGTTAAAATCAGAGCTTGACAGAAACACAGAAGAATTATATAAGCTTAAAGCACAATCTCAAATATGGAACAATCCGTTTTCTATATATAATAAAGAAATAATTTTAACAAATGGATCAACAGTCTATGGTAAAATAAAATATCAAGACCAAGACGTTTTACACGTAGAAACGCTCATTGGCGACCTTACCATACAAAGAAAGACAATTAAACGCATTATTGAAAACATAACGCAATCACCAGATAGCGTTGATGTAACAGATAACTTGAGAAGAAGTCAAATCATTGAAATAAAAAAAGATGAAGAAAACACAATGTTTAAACCCACAACTAAACTTCTTGCAAACGCCATTATGTTGGGAGACATTAGCGAAGACGTGGATTTTAGGGGAAATAGAACATTAAGGGGTGACATCAAAAATATCGGGGAATCACGAGCAGACTTTGTAAAAATAAATTTTGTTTTTAGAATGAATTGGCAAGGAAGCACGAAATCACTCACGGCGTTTGTACAGGGATCCAAACATGTTTTTCCAGACTCTCAAATAGAATCAGATTCAAGCATAGAGATTGGCGCAGTGGCTGGATTTGAGCTGGTTATACCGCCCGACTTTGGACAGTTTATAGGGTATTCTTATTCTATAGATTGGGAACAATATGATAATTAGATTTAATTATATACTATCTTTTGGCATATTGTTTTCATTGTGTTTATCCTCAACACAAAAATTTTGGGATTTGGGTGTTGTAATTGATACAAACGAAAGCATGGCTGTTCAAAGAGAGATAGACCCATCAACTATCGGATTTTTAGATGAGCATGAAGATAATATTGAACAAATAATGGCCTTTAGAGCGAACAACTTTATTGCACCAATATTACACAACTTAAAATATCCAATTATCAGCGCCCCCAATAGAATATCTAAAAATGAAGAATTTATTTTTTCTTTAACAACAAAAGATGCCGTGAATCATATTAAAAGGTCTTTTTTAAATGAACAGTTTGGAAAGTTTTTTTCACTATATGGACAGATAAAAATTAATGAGGTTTCTAAAATAGAGAACATTAATACCCTATATATTCAAAATCTTTATAAATCTAATCAGTATAGTGTTGCTAAAAGTATTTTAGATAAAATATCTCAAGATCAACTAACAGATGAAATGCTCTTATATTTAATAAAAACCAATATCAAATTAAAATATTTTGATATCGCAAAAGATCAAATCAGTTTTTTTAAAGGGACACACCCTGATAGTGATTTGTTGCGATATATTAAAAATGAAGAACAACTATTGAATAATAAAAATGCGAAATAATATTATATATACTACTATAATTTTATTAATTGCGAGCACCTTGTTGGCTAATTCAAGGATTGCATTTTCACGACCATCAACCCTGCTCCGAACGCCTTCTGTACAACACTTTCAACCACAAGAGAACCCCTATTTGTTTACGGCCGGATTTTCAACAGAAACTATAAACTTTGACTTGCCTAGCTTAGGAACAAGCATATACTTACAGACATACACAGACAATGGATTTAATCTTGGTTTAACATATACTACCATAGCAGACCCAAGGACAAAAACTCAAATTGATAAAACAAACACAACATTTGAAACACCAACAGAACTAGGACTACACATACAAAAAACTGTTTATTCTGCGGGTAACATAAAAATTGATATGGGGCTTTCTGATATAATGGCAAGACAGTGGAATGGAAAGTCTTCTTTTCAAAACCCATCATTATACGCTATTTTTTCAAGCTTTAAAGAGTTTGATAAATTTTCCATGACATATAATTTTGGATTTGGTTCAGGAAAAGTTGCTTTAGATGAACATATATTAGTAGAAAATTTTGAAGAAAGTGGAAAAAGCCCCATAGGCTATTTTCTTGGATTTAATTTATTAACACCAGAAATTCCTCGACTTAAAAACAGATTAAACCTACTATTTGAATTAGATGGTACGAGTATAAACATGGGAGCTAAACTTCCACTAACTGATGAGTATGTTATTTCGATGGGTGTTGTGAATTTTAGCGGAATGGGTGACTTTGGAAACCGTTCAAAAGTAGGACAGTCAGATGCGTATGTGCTTCCAGATGCTTCTACAATATGTTTTGGATTTGAAATGAATGTTCCCAAGCTCTCAAAAAGAAACATCACCAACCCCTATGGCAACCCTGATATGGTCTATTACACAGAAGATGCAGTAGAGAGTTTGCGCGACTCTTTAAATAGTGTTATTAACACCACACTTGATCAATACAATGCAATAGCAGATTCAATTAAATTTTTAACATTTTCTCTTGAAAACAATACAATAGAAAACACATCTCTATATCAAAAAATAGCAATTTTAGAAGACTCGCTATATCAGAGGAAAAATCAACAAGTTGTTGATATCGCAAATTACAACAAAGCATCTAGACACATTTCAAGAGCATTGCGATATTATTATGAGCAGGAATACAACCAGGCATTAATTGAAATTGACCAAGCAATAGAATTAAACCCAAATCTAGCAATCGCTTATGCTAGAAAAGGTACAATTTACTATAGTATGGGGCAAGTACAGAGCGCATCAATAAACTGGAACATTGCACTTAAATTAGATCCAGAATATGATGAGGTAAGAGATATATTAGAAGCCCTAAAAAACAATAAATTAAAATCAGCAGATATAAAACAAGAAGCAGCAACAGATTAAGGAAAAACTATGAATTTAGGAACAATTGCAGGATTAATTTTGGGATTAGTATTAATGGGACTAGCATCTGTGATAGGTGCTGGTAATGCAGGCGTATCAATTGTTGCTCTATGGGATACCACATCACTTTTAATTGTATTTGGTGGTTCTCTGGCAGCGACTGCAATTGCATTTAAAATGTCCCAAGTGCTTCACCTTTTCAGATTGCTTCGCATGATATTTCAAGATGACAACTTTACACTTGCCAATGTTGTAGATGACATTTGTACCCTATCTGAAGCTTACAGAAAAAGTAGAAAAGATTTAGAATCTGCCCTTACATCCAAACCAGAAACAATGCCATTTAGAATGCATGCTATTACCGATGGATGTCAACTCATTTTGGGCGGAACAAAACCAGATGACATTGAAAGCTTTCTAGAGACAAATGCAGAATATAGAGAGATGAGAGAGAGAGAAGATGTTAATATTATGAAAACCCTAGGAACCTACTCTCCTGCTTTTGGTATGATAGGAACACTCATCGGATTGATTTTTATGTTGGCTGGAATGGGCACAGGGGGAGCTGATAAAATTGGAAGCTCTATGGCAGTTGCACTAATTACAACATTATATGGCGCATTTGCTGCCAATTTTTTATTCTTACCTTTTTCAGATAAATTAAAGGGTAAAAACGATGCAAAGAAAGTAGAAGACGCACTAACCACGGCTGGAGTATTAATGATTGCATACAAGAAACATCCCCTAGAAATTAGAGATGCACTTAATGCATATTTACCACCGGCCTTACGAACAAAAGAGGAAGAATAATTTTTTGGCAAAATCTAAATGTAAAAAATGCGAAGAAGTTGAAGAGGGTCTTCCTATATGGATGGCAACATTTGCTGATATGATGACACTATTATTTGCATTTTTTGTATTACTATACTCAATGTCTTCACCCGATCCGGTAAAGTATGCTGCCTTTGCTAATTCTATGGCAGAACAAACAGGTGGATCAACGGATCAAGAGATGCCATACGAGGCTCTTAAGGACCAGTCTGAAATAAAACAAGAACTTGAAGAACTAATTGAAGAAATGGATATGCAGGACAAGGCAAAAGTAACACAGGACCCAAGGGGGGTAGCGCTTGAGCTAGATGGAGATATTTGTTTTGGTTCAGGATCTGTAAACTTAAAAGATGAACTAAAAGCTACTCTTGACCAGGCTTCTATTGAGCTAATGTCCAACCCGAAAGATTTAAGGAGCATATTAATAGAAGGTCATACAGATAATCAAGACCCAAAGGGTAAAATTGCTGAGAGGTATCCAACAAATTGGGAACTATCCTCTGCCAGGGCAGCGAATGTTGTTAATTATTTAATTTTTAAAGGGGTAATGTCTGGAAGATTAACGGCATCCGGGTATGCAGATAGGTGGCCATCTGGTGCAACGTGGTCTGAAGTAAGATCGGGAAAAGTTGATGATATGGTGATTGGTGACAAAAACTCTAATCCAGAGCAAAGAACAAATAACAGAAGAATTAAAATTATTTTTGGTGTAAAATAGGATTTATATTTAGTCTAGGAGCGTTTATGAAAAAAAGTATATTAACATTATTTATTATTTTAGGATTATCACTATTACTTTCAAAGGATGAAAGTGTATTTCTAAAACAAGTTGAATTAGAAAACATTTACAGATTCAAGATTGAATCTTTCTTGGAAAAAATATATGATAAGTCCGAGTACTATGTTTTTGCAGATGTTAGATTAGAAAAAAAACCACAATTAAAATCTGATAAAAGCAATTCTACTAGTAACGCATTAGAAAGTGAAAATATTTCGACCGATCCATTTGGTTATACTTTTATCGAAGGTTTGGGTCTTAATCCTACGCTTCCAACAGCACCAACGAACTCACAAGAACCAAAGAAGGTATCTAAAAAAGAAATTAAAAATGAGCAAGAATATATAATGACAGGTTTAAATGTTTCGGTTTATTTAGCTGAAGATATCTACAGCGTCGATTCAAGAGAAACAATTACTAATTTTGTTAATACAAATATTGATGAAATTAGAAACTGTTTTGATTGTTTTGTTTTAGAAAAAATGCCAAACCATATAGGTAGAAAAGAAGATAATGAAAAGATGGCGGATCAAGCTCAGAGCGCAGAATTAGAAAAATTAAATAAAATAACAAATGATTATGCAGCGCTACGAGACTCATTAAAGTGGGACCTTGTCACCCAACAACAAGAAGATCTCAAACAAGAATTACAGAGAATGATTGATCAAAGTGAAAAAGAAAGAGATGCTCTTTCTGGACAAATGAGCGAAGCCATGGTACAAAAAGATTTACAGTTACAGTTGACCCTTGAAGCTAAAGACAAAGAACTTAACTTCTTAATTCAACAACTTGATGATGCAACAAGCGCTAGATTGTTTTGGGAAGATCAAGAGGCAAGAAGGAATGTATTACAAAATAATTTAGATTCTTTAAAATTTATTAATTTAATGTCAATTCAAGATGAATATAGAGCTAAGCAAAATCAACTTTTAGAGAATATAACATCTGACTATGAGAGCTCAATACAAGCTCGTATAAATGATGCGAAGGGTACAGAGGAAAGGCTATTTAAGCTGATTGAAGGAAAAAAAACTGATGATCAAGATGTTGACATAGAGGCTTATAATAAGAATACCAATAGAACATCATTATATATAATTATTGGTGTTGCAGTATTAGCCCTTATGCTATTAATAGTATTTATGATAATGAAAAAAAATAAAAAGGTTGTCTATTTAAAACCTAAGGGGTCAAACAACAATCAAGAGGCACCAACACAAACACAACAACCAGCTCCAATAGAATATACAGCGCCACCAACTGAAAGTAACACAAATGAAGACGTTGTACGTTCTGAAGTTCGTTCATTACGACAATCTGCTGTAACAATGAGCGCAGGCCAAAAAGAAGGTGCAAGTCAGATAATAAGTGATTGGTTAGATGAATCATCTGATGGAGATGAAACATCAAATGAAGATAACGCAGAAAAGGAATAATAAAGATATGACTAACTATGAGAATCTATCTGGTTTAGATAAGGCAGCAATAATTTTTCAGGTATATGGCGAATCTCTCGCGCTATCTTTTTTTACTGACCTACCAGAATCATCAATTATCAAGATTAGGGTTCGTTCAAAAGAATTACAAGGAATTCCATCTGAATTAAAGAAAACTGTTTTAGAAGAATTTTATTTTAAAATGATGACAGATAAGTATCAACAGAACAAACCCTCTTCAGTACGACTATTTGATTTTCTTGACGATCTAAATGAAGAACAAATTTATTATTTATTAAAAACGGAAAAAGAAACAGTTATGGCACTAGCAATAGATCAAGTAGATCAATCGAAGCGCAATTCTTTTTTAAGCGAATTAGATCCAGATACCAAAAATTCTGTAATTAGAGAACTTGGAAGTTTAAAATCCATTCCTCTAGAGATGGTGGTGAATATTGCACATGAATTAGAGAAAAAAGCATCTTTCTTACCAGAACCCAAGGTGTTTTCACGAGGTGGTGGTAAAAAAATTGCAGATATTCTTAATCAAATGAGAGAGGATGAAGCAACGAGCTATTTAACACAGCTAATGAATGATGATCCTGAAACATATGCTGAAGTAAAGAAATACTTACTCACATTTGAAGACTTGTTGTTAATGTCAGATAATATTGCGGCTGACTTTTGGGCAAACCCTGATATTGATTTAGATGAATTAGCCAAAGCATTAAAGGGCGTTGAAGAAGAAAAAACAAATGGAATACTAGAAGTTCTTCCAAAGAAAAAACAAGCAATGTATACACCTATCGAGAATCCAATGAAAAAGAAAGATGTAATGGCTTCACGTAAGAGTATAGTAAAAGTAGCATCTGAAATGGCCAAGGCAGGAGAAATCAGAATCGAGGACATATTGTCTGGCGCTGATGATGAAATGATTGATTAAGAACATTATTATATAAGTATTAAAAAAAGCCCCTGAATTGGGGCTTTTTTTATAGAATCAATATTGCAAAGTATTGCTAAGGAATTAATTCATTCCACCCAGAACTAGGTTAACAAGCAGCACTACATCAAGAACGTTTAGTGATCCATCTCCATTAATATCTGAACACTCATCTCCATCTGCAACCTCCAAAACAAGATTAACAAGCAAAACAACATCAAGGACATTGAGCGTACCATCACCATTGGAATCGCCTGCCAGAGGACAGCTTCCCACCCCAACACTTATAGGAATCTCTATTTGAGCTGATGGATAATTTTCAATATCATCATCGGCAAACCAAAAATGTGCTTCATAATCACCAGATAAATCATATTCAGAAATAAGGTTTTCTGATAGTGAAGCAGAGAAAGTAGAACCATTTTCATAATCATGAGAATCTGGAATCATTTCGAGCTGTGTAAAACAATTGCCACCATTTTCTGGTGTATTACAAATTTGTGCAGCTTTAAACCAAGGTAAGTTTCCATCAGCATCAGCATATACAACTGACATTGTATTTGTAGCCTCATCATAAGAAGGGCTTGATAGCACCAAAGGAATATTACCATCTTGATATTGAGTTGCGCAAATAAACAGTCCTGGATCAGTTTGATCTTTAATGTCCGCAGCAACATCAATTCCATCGAGAGCTGCCTCAACAGTGACACCTAAAGCGATGAATCCATTATAAGAATTTGGCCAGGTTCCCCACTGTGAGTCCCCCGTAACATAACTCATTAGAGCTGTTGCCTGAAGGTCACTACCACTTATATTGTATGATATATTAGTAGTTAGATATTCAAAGCCATCAATTGCACCAGACTCAAGGTCTCCAGATATTTTTAATAGACCAGGAGTTAACTGTCCAAAACCACCATTGCCGTATCCTATGGCATATGCAACAGCTTCTTCAGATTCAGGGTTAACAAGACCTATGCCATATAGATACCAAGGTCCAAATAGTCCACCCTCTTCGCAGCAGCTACCATTTAAAGACATTTTTAAATAAAATCTTTCTACGTCTGTATATGTATTTCCTTCTGAGTCAGTTTCCTCTGATCCAAGATATGTTCCAGATATTGTGGTAATATCAAAGTCTGAAGAGGTATCACCACTAGGATCATTAGCAAGTGTTGCATATAGGCTACTAGCAGGCGGCCAATTTCCATTAACATTATGAGGAGAGTTTGATACTATAATTGTTCCAAACGATTCACCTAAAACTTCGGAATCAACAAGTCCTGCTAAATAAGAATATGCAGAGTTTCCATCATTAGTAGCAATAGAACCTTCCCAGGTATTCTCGTAACCATCAGTTCCAATTGGAGCACCATTTGCTGACTGCCAAGAATTTTGATTATCTGTTGAAACATATAAAGTTGCGCTCTCGACACCCACAGCAAGCGAAGGGTCAATATCAGCATTTACAATAAATTCTGATCTTGGTGCAGTAGTAGCAAAATTATCAATTACGCTTTCACGAGTTTGTGTATTTCTAAATGCTCGTTTTGTTTCCATTGCTTTTGAGAATATGGCTTGTGCAAACTCTTCTAGCATTTGGTTATCAATTTGTTCTTTTTGCTCTAACGTTAACTCTTCCGATACAGCAAAAGACATAGATACTATTATTATAGTGTTAATTATTTTTTTAAACATATTTATCTCTCCTCAATTTTTACTTCCATAAGTTTCTTAATATACGAAATTTAGTTCAGATTCTCAAAATTATGAACATGATGTTACATTTACTCCTCAACCCTGAACATTTATTTAATGTTCACATGTGCTGATGCTAGTTTAGCGATAGGCACCCTATAGGGTGAGCAGCTCACGTAATCAAGTCCAGCATCATGAAAAAAATCAATGGATTTTGGATCGCCACCATGCTCACCACAAATTCCAATTTTAAGGTTTGGATTTTGATTTCGACCAGCCTTTGTAGCCATATTAACTAGTTGTCCAACTCCCTTGATATCAATACTCTTAAATGGATCATTAGGAAGTATATTATTATCTAAATAATCATATATAAATCCCCCCAGATCATCACGAGAATAACCAAAGGTAGTTTGTGTTAAATCATTAGTACCAAATGAAAAGAAATCAGCACTTTTTGCAATTTCACCAGCAATTAAGCAGGCACGTGGAATTTCAATCATGGTCCCAATTTTATAATCCAACTTTAAATCCATTTCAGAAAATACTGAAACAATAATATCACGCTGATTAATAAATTCTTCAGCAGTACCAATCAATGGAATCATTATTTCTGGACATGGATTAATACCTTCATCTATTAATGCTTTCGATGCGCTAAAAATAGCCCTTGCTTGCATTCTAGTAATTTCTGGATATGTGATTGCCAGTCTACATCCTCGATGACCTAGCATAGGATTCGTTTCATGTAGATCATCAATAATCTGATTTACTCTGTTTTTTTCTAAATTTAACTCATTAGCCATTGTTTCAATTTGTAAATCTGTTCTAGGCAGAAACTCATGAAGCGGCGGGTCGAGCAATCTAATAGTCACAGGATATGGAGCCATAGCTTTTAAAATCCCATAAAAATCTTTCTGTTGATGTGGAAGTAGCTCATCTAATGCACCTTGTCGTTCATCTACATTAGATGATAGAATCATTTTTCTCATACTTAGAATTCTATCGGGATTAAAAAACATATGTTCTGTTCTACACAATCCAATCCCTTTTGCATCAAGATTACGTGCTATTTTTGCATCCTTTTCTGTATCCGCATTAGCACGGACCCCTAGTTTTTGATATTTTTTAGAAAGCCCCATAATTTTTTCAAATAAAGGATTCTCTTTAATGTCATTTGTTATAAGCGGTAGATTTTTACCATATACATTGCCGCTTGTACCATTTAAAGAGAGCCAATCTCCTTCTTTGAAAATTTTGCCATTTATTTCTAGAGATTTGTTTTCTAAATCAATCATTAAATCTATGCACCCCACAACACAGCATTTCCCCCAACCACGAGCAACTAGGGCTGCATGAGAGGTCATTCCGCCACGAGAAGTTAAAATACCTTTTGCAGCATACATCCCATGTATATCCTCTGGAGATGTTTCGTTTCTTACAAGTATAACATTTTTATTTTTGGCGTGCCAGCTCTTTGCATCATCAGCGGTAAAAACTATTTGACCCGATGCTCCACCTGGACCAGCAGGAAGACCCCGTGCTATAATAGGTTCATCTTTCTCTTTTTGGATATCAAGGCTGGGAAGCATTATTTCATTCATTTGCTTTGCAGAAATTCTTTTTAAAGCTTCTTTCTCATCAATCATTCCAGATTTTATAAGGTCAAATGCAATTTTAATCGCGGCAGAACCTGTTCGCTTTCCTGTTCGCGTTTGAAGCATCCAAAGTCGCTCATTTTCAATTGTAAATTCTATATCTTGCATATCCCGATAATGAGATTCAAGAGTATTTTTAATATCATTTAGCTGCTTATAGAGTTTTGGAAATTTCTCTTCTAATGTTATTAATTCATTTGATTGAATTGATTTACTATTTTCATTAAGAGGGTAAGGTGTTCGTATGCCAGCTACAACATCCTCTCCCTGTGCATTTTCAAGCCATTCTCCATAAAACGTGTTTGATCCAGTTGATGGATTCCTTGTAAATGCTACACCCGTAGCTGAGCCTGGACCCATATTTCCAAAAACCATACCCTGAATATTTACTGCAGTGCCCGCACCCTCTTTTATATTTTCAATTTTACGGTAGTGCTTAGCCCTCTCTCCATTCCAAGATTTAAAGACTGCCTTAATAGCATTATTTAATTGAACTTGCGGATCATCAGGAAAGTGGACACCCAATTTAGTATAAATTATATTTTTGAATTCAGAACATAGGAACTGCAAATCTTCGTGATTGAGTTCAGTATCTGATAAATATCCCCTATCCTTTTTATATGAATCCATAAAACTCTCAAGAGTATGTCTAATATTATATTTTTGATTCTTCTGCATTACAACATCAGCATACATCATAATCAGTCTTCTATATGAGTCATATGCAAATCTGGGATTTGAAGATATAGTAGCTAAACCCTCAACGCTTTTTTTAGTTATTCCTACATTTAATACCGTTTCCATCATACCAGGCATTGATACCTTTGCTCCTGAGCGAATAGAAACTAGTAGCGGATTCTTCGCATCACCAAATTTTTTATCCATTATTTTTTCAATGTGATGCATAGCATTATCGATATTCAAGTTTTCTGGCAAGTGATTATTTTTCATAAAATAATTACATGCATCAGTTGTTATTGTAAATCCAGGCGGTACAGGTATTCCTATCTTTGACATTTCAGAAAGATTGGCACCTTTGCCACCAAGAAGGTCCGCGTGACTGCTTCCTCCGATACAATTTTCATCACCAAATGTGTATATATATCTCATAAATAAATATCCGCGAAAAGTTATTACAATCTAAAAAATATTTATTAAAATTAAAATAAATACAGTCTAGATATTCAATTGAATTTTCAAAATTTAGCTAGTAAATTATAAACACACAAATTGAGAGAATTAAATTGAAAATTGAAAGAATGAACAAGGGAGAATGGGGTAAAATAAAAGCCTTTTTTGATTTACGCACTGAAGAGGGTTTTGTAATCAAAGGCTTTAAATTAATTCATGGTATTAATGGTTTATTTGTTGGTAATCCAAGTCAAAAGGGGAATGATGGAGAATACTATGATACTATTTTTGCTGAAAAAGAATTAAAAGAAGAATTATCACAGATAGCAATTGATCACTATGGTCAAGAAGTAATGCCAGAGAATCAACCATTTTCAGATTCTTCGAATTCTGATAATGGTTTTGCAGCATCTCCAGAGCCATCTTCTGATAATCAAGATAGTAAAACCCCAACATTTACAGATGACGATATACCTTTTTAGTATATAAGTTGAAATATTATATAATAAATAAATATTTAGCTGCCTTATCTGGATTATTTTTAATATTATTTTTAACAGGGCATCTTGCGGGCAATTTACAGCTTTTGATACCCCAATCTAATGGTGCACAAAAAATATTTAATGAATATGCATATTTTATGTCAACTAATCCTGTTGTTAAAATTCTTTCAATAATTACTTATATATCAATTATTGCACATGTATTTGTAACTCTTGCACTCACAATTGATGCCAGAAGAAAGAGACCAGTTAGTTACAAACATGCTTCATCACCAACGAATAGTTTTGGGTCAAAGTATATGGGAATTTTAGGTACTATTATTTTGGCATTCATAGTTGTACATCTTAGTAATTTTTGGTACAAAGCAAAGTTTGAAGGTGAGACAGATATATACTTTTTAGTTGTTAATAAATTTCAATCCCTTGAACATGTAATAGTTTATGTGCTAGCAATGCTAGCAATTTTCTTTCATGTTTTACATGGTTTTTCAAGCGGTTTTCAATCATTAGGTTTAATAACTTCTAAAACAAGAAAATTTGTAAAAGTTATAGGAATGTTATATTCACTTTTAATTCCAATTTTATTTGCAATAATTCCTATATATATTTACTTAGGTCTACATATTAGATGAAATTATATAAATAGCTATGAGCGACAATACAAATAATAATTTAAATGGTAATTATAGCCTGAATGCTAATACTCCTGATGGCGATCTTAAGAATAAATGGACAGAATACCGATCTCAGATTCCTCTAGTTAGTCCAGCTAATAAGAAAAAACTTAATATCATAGTTATTGGCACGGGTCTAGCTGGTGGCTCAGCAGCAGCTTCGCTTGCAGAGTTAGGCTATAATGTTTCTTCATTTTGTTTTCAAGATAGCGCTCGTAGAGCACATTCTATAGCCGCACAAGGTGGTATTAATGCTGCAAAAAATTATCAAAATGATGGAGATAGTGTCTATCGTCTCTTTTATGATACTATAAAAGGAGGAGACTATAGATCTCGTGAGGCTAATGTTTACAGGCTTGCTGAAGTAAGTGCTAATATAATAGATCAGTGTGTTGCTCAAGGAGTACCATTTGCTAGAGAGTATGGTGGACTACTAGATAATAGATCATTTGGTGGAGTGCAAGTTTCCCGCACTTTTTATGCTAGAGGTCAAACAGGACAACAATTACTTCTCGGAGCATATAGTGCACTTAGTAGACAGGTTAGTAAGGGTAATGTGAAGTTATATACCCGCCATGAAATGCAAAATATTGTTTTAGTTAACGGTGAAGCAAAAGGTGTCATAGTTAAAGATTTAATTGATGGAACGTATCAAAGATTTGCCGCTGATGCAGTTGTTTTAGCTACAGGTGGTTATGGAAATGTATATTATTTATCAACTAATGCCATGGGATCCAATGTAACAGCGTCGTGGAGAGCATATAAACAAGGTGCATATTTTGCAAATCCATGTTTTTGTCAAATACATCCAACTTGTATACCTGTGAGTGGCGACCATCAATCTAAACTTACTCTAATGAGTGAAAGCTTAAGAAATGATGGGCGAATATGGGTACCTAAAAAGAAAAATGATGACAGAACCCCTGATCAAATCCCAGAATCAGAAAGAAACTATTATTTAGAAACCAGGTATCCTGCATTTGGAAATTTAGTACCTAGAGATGTTGCATCAAGAGCTGCCAAAGAAATGTGCGATGAGGGATATGGTGTTGGATCATCAGGTTTAGCTGTATATTTAGATTTTAAAGACGCTATCCAAAAAATGGGTAAAGATAAAGTTGCATCAAAATATGGTAATTTATTTGCCATGTATGATAAAATAACTGGAGAGGACCCATATACTCAACCAATGAGAATATATCCAGCTATACATTATACAATGGGTGGAACGTGGGTTGACTATAATTTAATGACCTCTGTGCCAGGTTTATATGCAATAGGTGAATGTAATTTTTCTGATCATGGAGCAAATAGGTTGGGTGCATCTGCATTGATGCAGGGACTTGCTGATGGATATTTTGTTTTGCCCTATACTATTGGGAAATATTTGTCTACACAAATATCTAAAGATAGAATTACTACAGATATGCCTGAATTTGATGAAGCAGAAGCTAAATCAATTGAAAAAATGAGAAAAATTTATGATGTCCAAGGCAATCAAACTGTAGAATCAATTCATAAAAAATTAGGTAAAGTAATTTGGGATTATTGTGGAATGGCAAGAAATGAAAAAGGGCTTATTCATGCATTAGATTTAGTGAAAGATATTAAACAAGAATTTTGGGAAACAGTGAAAATCCCAGGAAGCTTTGAATCTTTTAATAATGAACTAGATAAAGCAGGTCGCGTAATTGATTTTATTGAATTGGGTGATTTGATGATTAGAGATGCTTTAAATAGAGAAGAATCATGTGGAGGTCATTTTAGAGAAGAAAGCCAAACGAAAACAGGTGAAGCTAAAAGAATAGATGATAAGTTTTCTTATGTCTCTGCATGGGAATTTCAAAAAGATAGTAATCCAAAACTACATAAAGAAAAATTAGAATTTAAAAATGTTAAATTAGCTGAAAGAAGTTATAAATAATGGATTCTATGAGTTTGCAACTAATGGTATGGCGACAAAAATCATCTTCATCTAAAGGAAGCTTTGAAGAATATAATGTAAATAATATAGATGGTGATATGTCATTTTTAGAGATGATTGATATTCTCAATGAACAACTAATATTGAAAAATATAGATCCGGTGACATTTGATCATGACTGTCGCGAAGGTATATGTGGTTCATGTAGTATGCATATCAATGGAAAACCACATGGTCCTCAAAAAGGTACTACGACATGTCAACTTCATATGCGACATTTTAAAGACGGAGATACAATTATTATTGAACCATGGAGAGCTAAGGGATTTCCAGTGATAAAAGATCTCATGGTTGATAGATCTGCATTTGATCGCATAATAGAATCTGGAGGTTATATTTCAGTTAATACAGGAAATGCACCAGATGGAAATTCTATACCAATCAATAAATTAGATGCCGATGAAGCATTTAGTTCTGCTGAGTGTATTGGATGTGGAGCATGTGTAGCTGCCTGTAAAAATGCTTCTGCAATGTTATTTGTTGGCGCAAAAGTCAATCAACTATCTCTGCTACCTCAAGGTGCACCCGAAAGATCATCAAGAGTCCAAAATATGCTTAGTACAATGGAAGATGAGGGGTTTGGTCACTGTACGAATACTGGTTCATGCGAAGCGGAGTGTCCTAAAGAAATTTCTATAGATAATATAGCTAAATTAAATCGAGAATATATAAGGTCACTAATAAAGAAGTAATATCCTATAAGGAATATGGCCTATTGAGCATCCTTGAGTTTGAAATTCACAGGAACTGTCATCCAAACACCAACCTTCATATCACGTTGCATTGCTGGTTTCCATTCTGACTTTGATACAGCTGTAACTGCAGCCTCTTCAAATACAGGATTTCCCCTAATCATTTGAATACTATTTTGTCGAACCTTTCCTTTCTTATCAACAAAAAATTTAATAAAAACTTTTCCCTCAAGTTTCATTTCTATTGCAAGCTTAGGGTATTCTAAATAATCAAAAATACTTTTTCCAGACTTTGAAAGAGGTGCTTTATCATATGCAACGAATTCTGAATCTCCACCTTCATCAGGCGGTGGAGGTGCATCCCAATCTTCCCAATCATCAAAATCACTCTCAAATTCATCATAATCTTCATCAGAAAACTCTTCATCAGAAGCAATTGGTATTGATGGACGCGCAGGTGGCTCTGGTAATTCAATTTGTTCAGTTTCAGGAATATCAATTGTTTCTATTTCTTCTTGAATTATATATACAGTCTTTTCTGCTTCACCCAGGGCACGTGGAAATACATAAAATGCACTAGAAATACCAAGAACAACAGCTACTGCAACAACTCGAACTCGAATAGGATAGTCTAATATAAGAGGGTCAATTCTCATTAATCAGCTTTTGTCATTGCCGCATAACTTAATTTAAGTGCATTGGCTTTTCTTAATTGTGTATGTATATCCATGATTAAATCCATTTTTGCTTTTTGATCTGATTTCAATGAAACTGTTAATTTAGGATCTCTAGCTATTTTAGATGCCATAATTGATCCCAAGCCATCGACTCTTGTGAGACGATCATCAACAGAGATTAATTTATCTTTAGTGGCCCATACATATGAGGTATGGCGCTTACTCTCAAGCTTTTCTATCATTTTTGCTCGTGGCATTAATACATCTAATCCATCAAATTCTCTCATTACCGTTGTCACCATGAAGAAAATTAATAGCATGAAAATAATATCCGGCAATGAAGATGTTGATATTTCGTTACTTTCTTGTGTTTTTCTTTCTACTTTCATTTTCTATGATCATTTGCGATAGATATTTTTTTAGCTCGTGCTTTTTTAAATTCATCTAATAATGAGACGTAATCTTGATAATCTGCACGCGGACTTGTCTTAATTGAGAATATCATATTTTTATTTTTTCGAATTTCATTTTCAACTAAAGATTTGATTTCATGTATTTTTTTTAGTTTTTCATCAAATACAATACTCCCATCAGCTGCAAGTACTACATTGATTATATCTTCTGTATTAACATCTTTATTGCTTCCTTCAGCTGGCAATATAATATTAATACCTTTATCCATTGAAATTGTAGTAGTTACCAGGAAAAATACTAGAAGTAAGAATGCAATATCTGCCATTGATGAAGAATTAACCTCATCAACTTTTCTTTTTCTTTTAGCTATCATTTAATTTTATCTGTTCGTTCACCAATTGCTTGAAGAAGATATGTAGTTGCCTTTTGCATAACAACAATTTGGTTATCAATGATATATAATACAGTATTTTGTAATACTTGAAGTATTACAGCAACCACTAGACCAAAAGCAGTAGTAAGTAGAGCAACTGAGATACCACCAGCAACAATTGCAGGTGAAATATCATTTGCCATTTTAATATCATTAAATGCTTGAATCATTCCCCAAACTGTTCCAAGGAATCCTAACATAGGAGCAGTAGCAATACACAATGAAATCCATGTCATATTTTTTTCTAATGACGCCATTTCAATTCCAGCAGTCTGATCTAATGCCTTTTCAGCCTCTTCTACGCCCTTAGGAGCATATTCAAGGGCATTGTAACATAAATTAGCTACAGGACCAATAGTATCATTACATTCAGATAGAGCACTATCAAAACCATCCGCTTTAGTTGTTTCTGCTACTCTCATGGCAAAGTTTTCATTTGCCCCAAGACCTGATATCAAGTGGTATAGTCGTTCAAATACAAAAATTAAACCTATTATACCAATACCTAGAATAGGCCACATAAAATTTCCACCATCTAAAAATAATTGAACCATAAATCTGATACTCCTTATTTAAGTCTAGAAATTAATACCTTTCAATTAATTTCGTAATTATTATTTTATTTTTGATTTAATAACTTTTCTGCATTAATAAACTGCCCCAAAGCAGCTGTAACTTGTAAGTCATTATATGTTAATGCTTTATAAAAATCTTCTCTTTCCCATACAACATTTGCTATTTCCGCCTTAATTCTATTCGATATGAATTGCCAATCTTCATTTACAATCATATCCTCTTTTATATATTTTATATTATTCAAATCAAGCCAATTCAGGAAGTGCGCTTGATTAATTTCATAGTTTTGCATTAAATCAATATATGTTTTTGGTACTACGCCATTTTCTTTTATTTCATTTGCATATTTAAATAATAATCTATCTTCATGAAAATAGACTTTTCTAGTAGATTCATTGTATTCCACAGAATTTTTTTGAATAATATCTGGCGTTATCCCCCCCCCACCATAAACAATTCTACCAGATTTAGTGTAATATTTTTTTTGATTTTCTACAATCGTATCATTTTCACTATCATTTATATAATATTGATCTAGTGGTACATCATAATCTCGTTGGATTAATCTACCAGAAGGCGTGTAATAACGAGCTATAGTTACTCTGGCTGCCGATCCATCTTGGAGTTCATATTGTCTTTGCACTAATCCCTTTCCAAAACTTTTTTCTCCCACTATAATACCACGATCTAAATCTTGAAATGCGCCAGAAACAATTTCACTCGCACTAGCTGAGCCATTATTAATCAAAACAACTACTGGAAGTTTTAAATCACTTCTACTATATCTGGCTCTATGGACACCACTTGATCCTGGAATGCGCCCATTTGTAAAAACAATAGTATCATTAGTAGAGATAAATAGATCCGCCATTTTAATTGCCTGATCTAGAAGTCCTCCACCGTTATTTCTTAAGTCAATTAATATTTTTTCCATGCCATTATTTTGAAGTTTATTTATAGCATCAGTGAATTCATCAAATGTTGTTCCTGCAAATCTTGTTACTTTAATATAACCCACATCATCATTAATCATAAATGATGAGGCAACGCTTCTGATTGGGATTTTATCTCTAACAAGGGTCGTTTCAAAAGTTTCCTCCATTCCAATTCGTGCAATAGTAACGATTACTTTTGTCCCCTTTTTACCACGTAATTTTTTAACAACATCCTTCTGCGTAATTTTATATGCAGACTCCCCATCAATTTTTGTAATTTTATCTCCTGAAATAATTCCAGCTCTATCAGATGGCGTGTCTGGTATTGGGGAAATCACTGTTATATATCCATCAATTAAACTAAACTCGATTCCAATACCTTCAAAATCTCCTCTAAATAATTCATCCATTCCCTCTAAATCTTCAGCTGGTATAAATGACGAGTGAGGATCGAGCTCATCTAACATTCCAGTCAATGCACCATTTAATATTTTATTCATATCAGGTTCTTCAACATACTGATCATAAATTATACGCACCAATTGGGCGATAGTTTTCAGTTTATTAAATGGGTCGGATGTACTTGCGCTAATAGTTAGTGTGACGATTAAGAGAAGTAATAAGCCTAGTATATATTTTGAATATTTTTTCATGGGAATAATATAAAACTATAAATGTAATCTAGAAATTACTTTTGAATAGATGTATTTTTCTTGTAGGTTCAAGGTCGATGAAAAATACGGATAAAAATATAAAAAATAATAATATTGAAGAGATTGTAGTAGTAGGCGCAAGAGACAATAACTTAAATAATATTAATGTCACTATACCTAGAAACAAATTAATTGTTATTACGGGATTGTCAGGATCTGGAAAATCTACCTTAGCCTTTGATACATTATATTCCGAAGGGCAAAGACGCTATGTAGAATCGCTATCTACCTATGCGAGACAATTCCTTGGTGGATTAAAAAAACCTAAAGTCGATCATATATTTGGACTATCTCCAGCAATATCTATTCAGCAAAAATCAGTCAGTAAAAACCCCCGATCTACTGTTGGTACAATTACAGAAATATATGATTATTTGAGATTGTTATATTCTAGAATTGGACATCAAAAATGTTATAAATGTAATGGTGAGGTATCTAAGCAAACCGTCCAACAGATTGTTGATAAAATATTAAAATTCCCCACTGATAGTCGTTGCATAATTTTAGCGCCTATCATTAAAAATAAAAAGGGACGACACCAAGATATATTAAAAGTTGTTAGTCAGCAAGGTTTTACGCGGGTTAGCGTGAATGGAGAAATTAAAGATTTACATGAAAAAATTTCATTAAATAAAAATAAAAAACATACAATTCATGTATTAATTGATCGAATAAAGATTAATAAAAAATCTAAACAGCGTATAACTGAATCTGTTGAATTAGCACTTAAAATAGGTGAGGGAATATTAAATATTAATATTGATGAAGATGATTTTTTATTTAGTGAAAATAAGTATTGTCCTAATTGTGATATATCTTATGAAGATCTAGAGCCACATAACTTTTCATTTAATTCACCATCTGGTGCATGCACTAATTGCAATGGACTTGGAACGATTGTTTCGATTGATCCTAAAAAGCTTGTACCTGATATTAATAAAAACTTTTTAGAAGGCTGTGTTGAACCTATAGGTCCCCAGCCATCATCTGATGGATATCAAAGTAATATATTAAAACAATTATTTTCAGATCATAATCTATCATTTTCAACACCATGGAAGCTTCTGCCAAAACAAATTCGATTATTTATAATGCACGGAAATTCGATAGATACACCAGATATTCAATTGTATAAAGTTTCTCCAAACATAAATTTTGAAGGCATTATTAACAACCTTGAACGAAGATATACTCAAACAAAATCCAATTATATACGTGATTGGATAGAAAAATATATGTCTAAGCATAATTGCCATAAATGTAAGGGAAATAGATTAAACAACTCTAGCCTATCAGTTAAAATTAATGATTTTGATATAATATCTTTGACAAAATTGACAACAGAAAAAATTAAGAAATTTTTATTAAACATATCTTTGACTTCAAAAGAAATGGAAATTTCTCAAGATATTATCAAAGAAATAAAAGATAGAGTTGATTTTTTATTAGATGTTGGGTTGGACTATTTAACACTACACAGAACTGCAAGTACACTTTCTGGGGGTGAATCTCAGAGGATAAGACTCGCCACTCAAATAGGAACACAATTAACGGGCGTTATCTACATCTTAGATGAGCCCTCTATTGGATTACATCAAAGAGATAATCAAAGATTAATCAATACGCTAATTAAGCTACGAGATTTAGGCAATACTGTAATTGTTGTTGAGCATGACTCTGAGATAATGCATCAGTCAGATTGGATTATTGACTTGGGTCCGAAAGCTGGTAAAGAGGGTGGAGATATTATTTATTCTGGCACACTTAAGGGATTAAAAAAGGAAAAAAAATCATTAACATCAGACTATTTATTTGGTAAACAAGTTATTGCCAACAAGAAATCTACTAGACAAGGTCTTGGTAAAAGTATTCAGGTACAGGGGGCACAGGGAAACAATCTTAAAGATATTGATTGTGAATTTCCTCTTGGACAATTTATATGTGTTACTGGAGTTTCAGGGTCAGGGAAGTCTACTCTTATTAATCAAACATTATTACCTAAGTTAATGAATAAATTTTATTCAAGTAACACATCTCCATTAGAGTATAATGAAATTACTGGTACTGATTATATTGATAAAGTTATTTCCATTGACCAATCCCCAATTGGTAAAACTCCGAGATCGAATCCTGCAACGTATACAGGTGTTTTTACACACATACGAAATTTATTTAGCGAGCTTCCTGAATCAAAGTCTCGTGGTTATAAACCAGGACGCTTCTCATTCAATGTTAAAGGTGGTCGATGCGAAGAGTGTCAGGGCGTAGGCGTTATAAAAGTTGAAATGCATTTTTTACCAGACACATATATACAGTGTGAGGAGTGCAAGGGGAAGCGATTTAATAGAGAGACGCTTCAAATATTTTATAAAAATAAAAATATATTTGACATTCTAAATTTTTCCATAGATGAAGCGGCTATTTTTTTTAAAAATCATCGATTAATTTATAAATATTTAAATATGTTAATTCGAGTAGGGTTGGGATATATAAAATTAGGGCAACGCGCTACAACACTATCTGGAGGTGAATCTCAGAGAGTTAAATTATCCACTGAATTATCAAAAGTGAGTACGGGTAAAACTTTATATCTTATGGATGAACCTACTACGGGACTTCATTTCCATGATATAAAAGTATTATTAAAAGTACTAAATGAATTAGTTGATAGGGGGAATACGTTGATTGTCATAGAACACAATCTAGATATTATTAAAAACTCTGATTGGATTATAGATTTGGGTCTTGAAGGTGGAGATAAGGGTGGAAATATTATATTTTCAGGCAAAACGAAAGATATTATTAATAATAAAAAGTCCTATACTGGAAAATATTTAAAAGAGATTTTATAATTAAAATAGTATAAGCTCTTTTAAACAGAGCATTATAATTGTAAATTATATATAATGATAGAGTCCTTTAAAGATACAAATAATCAACCTCTTACGAATCCAGATCCGACACGTGATGAAATACATGAAGAAGTGTCATTACGACCACAAAAATTCAAAGATTTTATTGGACAAACAGAGATCATTGATAACTTAAAGGTTTATATACAGGCTGCACAAAAACGATCTGAATCTTTAGATCATATACTCTTATTTGGTCCACCTGGATTAGGAAAAACAACCTTATCTCGGATTATTGCTAATGAATTAGGTGTAAATATTAAAATAACATCCGGTCCCATTTTAGATAAACCAGGAGACTTAGCTGGCATACTTACTAATTTTAGCGATTTTGATGTTTTTTTTATTGATGAGATTCATAGATTAAGCAGTGTAGTTGAAGAGTATTTATATTCTGCAATGGAAGATTATAATATTGATATTATGATTGATAAGGGACCTAATGCGAGAAGCGTACAGCTCAATTTAAATTACTTTACACTTGTTGGAGCAACAACGAGATTAGGAAATTTAACATCGCCAATGCGTGATCGTTTTGGAATGATATTAAGATTAGACTTTTATAATACAGAAGAATTAACAAAAATTTTATTAAGGTCAGCTAAGCTGTTAGATATAACAATTAATGAAGCAGCAGCATCGGAAATTGCGCTAAGGTCTCGTGGAACACCAAGAATTGCAAATAGAATTCTTAAAAGAGCTAGAGATTTTGCTGAAATTAATAATAAAGGTAATATCTCTATAGATATCGCGAAGGAAACATTGACGCGTCTAGGTATTGACGAAAATGGATTAGATGATATGGACCGAAAAATTCTTGATTCATTGGTTAATACATTTGATGGTGGCCCAGTTGGACTTGAATCCTTATCTGTAGCCATTTCAGAAGACTCAAAAACCATTGAAGAGGTATATGAGCCCTATTTAATTAAAGAGGGTTTCATTCAAAGAACTACTCGTGGAAGAATTGCACAAAATAAAGCATTAGAATATTTTAATAATAATTAAGGAGTTACCATGTTTTTTTATACAGTTGAAAAACCACCCAGACTATCTGAATTTGATTTAGAAGTACCAGAAAATTTAATAGCAAAGCATCCTTCTAAGAAAAGAGATAATTGTAAGCTCATGGTATTAAATAAAAAAGAAGAGACCATACAGCACATGAAATTTTCTGACATACATCAGTTTTTTAAAAAGGGTGATGTTATGGTTTTAAATAATACAAAAGTATATCCTGCCCGTTTAATGGCTAAAAAAGATAGATCAGACGCTAAGGTCGAGGTATTTTTACTTAGAGAGCTTGCTAATGATTTATGGGAGGCCATGGTAAAACCAGCACGAAAAGTTAGAATTGGCAATAAATTAATTTTTGGGGATGGAATTATTTGTGATGTTATAGATAATACGGTATCTGGTGGACGTGTAATCCGTTTTGATTATGACGTGCCATCTATTTATCCTTTTATTGATGCAAATGGCGCATCTCCTCTCCCACCATATATTGATCGTAAACCAGTACCATCTGACAAAGATAATTACCAAACTGTATATGCAACTGAACGAGGTTCAGTGGCTGCCCCTACAGCGGGAATTCATTTTACCAATGAGCTTTTAACCAAGTTAAAACGTAAGGGTGTAAAGCAGACATTTATTACCTTACATATTGGCCTTGGAACATTTAAGCCCATCTTGGTTGAAGATTTAACGCGACATCATATGGACTCTGAATCATTTTCAGTGCCCAAGGAAACTGCAGAGTTAATTAATACTTCAAGGGAAAAAAATCGTAGAGTTATTACTGTTGGGACCTCAACTGTTAGAACTTTAGAAACTGTTGTAGTCTCAGGTTTTCAAATTACTCCTCGAAGTGGCTGGACAGATAAATTTATATATCCTCCATATGAGTTTAAAATGAGTGATATGCTTATTACTAATTTTCATCAGCCTCAATCAACATTAATGATGTTAGTTTCAGCCTATGCAAATAAGGATTTTATAATGCATGCTTATAAGGAAGCTATAAAGAAAAAATATAGATTTTATTCATATGGCGATGCAATGCTAATTATGTAATGCCATACTCTTCTTCAAAAATTCGAGTAGGAAATGGTATTGATGTTCACCCCTTAGTATCAGGTAGGAAACTTATATTAGGAGGAGTCGATATCAATCATCATTCTGGATGTGATGGTCATAGCGATGGGGATGTACTGGTTCATAGTATTATGGATTCGTTGTTAGGAGCTATGGGAAAAGGTGATATTGGGGATTATTTTCCTTCATCGGATGATCAATATAAAAATGCAGATAGTATCGAATTATTAAATAAGATTTTATTAATAATGAAAAATGAACATTGGAGTATTATTAATATCGATGCCACAATAGTTTTACAGTCACCACCAATTAAATCATTCATTAAAGCAATAAAATCAAATCTATCGCTAGATTGCAATCTTTCTATTAAGGCAACTACAACAGATAAATTAGGATTTATTGGAAAGAATCAAGGTGTTGCTGTCATAACAACCTGCCTGTTAGAGAAAATATGATTAGAGTTAGATTTGCACCAAGCCCTACAGGGTATTTACATATAGGGGGTTTACGAACAGCCCTTTATAATTATTTGTTTGCCAAGCAACATAGCGGAAAATTAATACTTAGGATAGAAGATACAGATCGTACGCGTCTAGTTGATGGGGCAGTTGAAAATTTAATTTCAACTCTTGCGTGGTCAGGAATCGAATTTGATGAAGGACCACATAAAGCAGGTGATTTTGGTCCCTATACTCAATCAGAGCGTCTACAAATTTATAAAAAGTATACTATTGATCTCATCAATAATGGGTATGCCTATCCCTGCTTTTACCCTCAGAGTAGACTAGATACAATCAAAGAAAAGAATATACCTAGTGACATCGTAGCTGAGTATGATAAAAGGTACAGAGACTTAGACGTTTCTACAGCTATTGAAAGAATGAATAGTGAGAATCATGTTATTAGGCTCAAAGTCCCTTCCACTGGCATTATTTCAATTAATGACAATATTAGAGGAAAAATAGAATTTGATTTAAGTCTTATTCAAGATCAAATAATCATCAAATCAGATGGATTTCCTACATATCATCTTGCTAGCGTAATTGATGATCATCTAATGAAAATATCTCATGTTATTAGAGGAGAGGAATGGGTAGCAAGTTTGCCTAAGCATGCCCTTTTATATCAATCTTTTGGCTGGGAAATGCCTGAATTTGTACATTTACCTCTATTATTAAATAAGGATAAATCTAAACTATCTAAGAGACAGGGAGATGTTGCAGTTGAAGACTATATTGCAAATGGATATCTTAAAGAGGCTTTAATAAATTATGTATCATTACTAGGTTGGCATGGTTCAGATAATAAAGAAATTTATAATTCAGATGAGTTAATTAAATCATTTTCAATTGATAGAATAAAAAGTAGTGGAGCTATATTTGATATCAAAAAGTTAAATTGGTTTAACCATCAGTATATTAAGAATAGTAATTCAGAATCATTGAAAATAATAATTGATCAATCACTTACTGAGAAATGGAATATTACATTACCCATGATTGATCTTCTTAAAGATAGTGTTGATACTATTAATGAATTTAAAAATCACTTAGAATCCTTTTTTCTGTATAAACCGGTTCAAATAAATATTGACGATAGTATGTTTACAAGTTCAATATATACATTTTTAAATTTATTAAAAGATTCGTTGGCAGGCAGTGAAAAAATTCTATCTGAAGATTTTAAATTACTTGTCAATCAGATAAAAAGTAACAATGATATATCCGGAAATATATGGAAACCTATTAGAATAGCTGTCACGGGACATGAGCATGGCCCAGATATCAGTGCTTATATTGAAATTATTGGAAATAAACAGTGTGTTGATAGGATAGAATTATTTTTAAAGCTCAATGTCCATTAGATTACATTCAAATGCTAAAATTAATTTAGCGTTATCCATTAATTATAAAAGATCTGATGATATGCATGATATATCAACAGTGATGCAAGAAATAGATTTGCATGATACAATCGAATTATCAACCAATGAAACCAATCAAATCAATATTATATCAAAAGGGATACAAGTTCCTGAAGATGAAACTAATCTATGTTATATTGCTGCAAATTTATTTTTATTAGAGAATAAAATTGATCAGGGTGTGAATATTATAATTCATAAAAATATCCCTGTTGGCGGTGGTTTAGGTGTT
>MDSW01016117.1_pt1 | contig 35972 bp, 35 predicted proteins | sample 811171 | NCBI WGS metagenome assembly MDSW01 (sample SAMN05326641, study PRJNA326480) | marine metagenome | isolation source: seawater | place: Atlantic Ocean: North West | collected 2012 | reverse complement strand
CAGCAGAACAAAAAAGCCTGTGCTGAGCTTGGCGAAGTAAATCGAGAACGACTTCTGTACCGTAACCTCAAATAGGGTCTCGATACAAATTTTAATAAGGCTGGCGCCTCATTAAAATTCACTCGACCTGACATTGGGGTACATTTGTCAGTTTGAATGCTTCCCGCGTCACGAGTTGCACGTATTGAGAAGGTGTTCAACTGAAGAAACCATAGACACTAAAATTCAAATTCAAGTTTTCCAATACGATTCCCTAATTAAGGTTTCGCAATTTCCTTTAAGTTTAGAACTCTATAGGGATAGAAAATGTTTCATTTTCCCCAATTAACAAAAGATTCACTCAGTGTAACAAAAAATTATTATAAATTACATAATATAGTTGTATTTGTACTATTTGGTTATGGTACGCAATTCCGAAAAAAATGAAAATTAAATTGATCGTTACAGTAGTTTGTATATTTTGGGGCTCCCTATCCATGGCACAAGATATTCAAGGGAAATGGAAAACATTTAATAAGCATACAGGGGAAGTGCGTAGCATAATAGAAGTTTTTGAAAAAGACCAAAAAATATATGGGCGGGTATTCCAAATCATGGATCCTGATGACAAAGACAATCTATGTACAGCATGTGAAGGTGCAGATAAGAACAAAAAAATTGAAGGTCTCGTTCTAATTAAGAACTTTAAAAAGGAGGGGGACGAATATGTGGACGGTACCATCACTAATCCGGACAATGGTAAAGTATATGATTCCAAACTATGGATAGATGATGAAAATCCCAATATTCTGCATGTACGAGGATATATCGGAATTTTTTATAAAACGATGGAGTGGGAGCGTTTAAAGACTATGTAATTTTGTGGGTTATGTAGGGGGAAAACTTTTGGGTTGATTATGTTTTTCCGCTGGATTAAATATTTCGTAAATCCCAAACTCCAAATCCAGATTAACCGATTCACGCTTCACGCTTCACGATTCACTATTCACTATTCACTATTCACGCTTCACAACCCACAACCGAAAACCGACAACAGTTAAACCAAATTCCCTATCTTAGCCCCAAAGAAAAAAACCCGCTCCCCAAACCCCATGGAACTGGAAACCAAAATCTATCAAAAAGAAAACAACCTTCGTATAGGTAAGTTGCTGAAGGATAGTTTGTCAGACATTGCCAAGTCCCGCTTTTTGTCTTTCCAACTGGCAAAGCGCGACATACAGGCACAGTACCGCCAAAGCTATCTCGGTATTATCTGGGCCTTTGTAACGCCCCTCGCCACTGCCTTTGTATGGATATTTCTCAACAACTCCGGAACGGTCCGCGTTACCGATACCGGAATACCGTACCCGGTCTATGCCTTTTCGGGCACCTTGCTGTGGTCCATTATTACCGAATCCATCAATTCGCCTATGGGCAGTACCAATGCGGCCAAGGGCATTCTGTCAAAAATCAACTTCCCAAAGGAGGCATTGGTCATTTCCGGAATCTATAAGTTGTTGTTCAACAGTTCCATAAAAATACTGTTGCTATTGGTCTTTATTTTTGTTTTTGGTGTAGGTTTTCACTGGAGTCTGTTGTTGTTTCCACTCGCTATTTTGGGTGGGGTATTGTTTGGAACCACCCTTGGGTTGTTTATCACTCCCTTGGGGATGCTGTATAAGGACATTAGTCGTTTGATAGGTTTTGGGTTGGGCTTTTTAATGTATGTTACCCCTGTGGTCTATGGAATTCCCAAAAGCGGCATCATGAAAACCCTAATGGAATTAAATCCTTTTACCCCAATAATTTTGACGGCCCGCGATTTGGCAGTAGGCATGCCCCCAGCACATCTCACCTATTTTTTAATAGTAATAGCTTGCTGCATTCCCCTGTTTTTTATTGCTTTGTTGTTCTATAGAATCTCGATTCCTATTTTAGTGGAGCGGATGAGCGCATGATAGTTAATAGTTAATAGTTAATAGTTAATAGTGAATAGTGAATAGTTAATAGGATTTTGATAATGTCTTTCGAATAACGAATAACGAATAACGATTAACGATTAACGAATAACCCAATAACCCAATAACCCAATAACCCAACAACAAATCAACAAATCCCGAATCCTGAATCACCAATGAGCGAAGTCCTAGTATCCGTCGAAAACCTCTCCAAAAAGTTCTGTAAAGACCTTAAAACCAGCCTGTGGTATGGGGTAAAGGATTTGGCCAGTGGGTTAAGCGGGAACCGCAATGAGCGGGAGCTACGCCCCAAGGAGTTTTGGGCGGTGAAGGATATCAGTTTTGAGCTGCGCCGGGGCGAATGTCTGGGACTCATAGGCCATAACGGGGCCGGAAAATCTACCTTGCTTAAAATACTTAACGGTCTTATTAACCCCGATGCCGGCAAAGTAACCATTAAGGGCAGGGTAGGAGCCTTAATAGAACTGGGCGCAGGCTTTAACCCTATTTTGAGCGGTAGGGAAAACATCTATAACAACGGTGCCATCCTCGGGTTTACCCGAAAGGAGATAGACAGTAAAGTAGAAGAAATTATAGACTTTGCCGAAATACGCGAGTTTATAGACATGCCCGTACAAAACTACAGCAGTGGGATGAAGGTTCGCCTGGGCTTTGCCGTAGCGGCGCAGATGGAGCCCGATGTGTTGATTATTGATGAGGTGCTTGCCGTGGGGGATTTGGGCTTTGTATTAAAATGTTTTAAACAAATAGATACTATCTTGCCTAAAACTGCCATTGTTTTTGTATCGCACTCTATGCCCATGGTTTCACGGATTTGTAACCAGATTATTTTGATGGATAAGGGTAAGGCCATTTTTCAAGGAGATGAAGTCGGCAAGGCAATTGATAAGTATTACACTCGGTTTGCAGATAATGATGCTAGTGTGGTTTTTGATGACGGGAGTCTGGAATTGATTGCTATGCAGATGATTAATGCAACTTTTAATAAAGCTGGTTTGGCAGAGATAAATTGGAATAGTGATTTAAATCTTTATATAGAGTTTTTTGTAAAAAAACCAGTTTTATTTTTAGAGTATGTAATAATAATTGTTGACAAGGAAAAAAGACCGATTGGAAGATTTGATTTAAATGATGAAAGCTCTAATATAAACACAAAGGAAGGAAAAATTCGATTTACGATAACTCACGAAAAGATTCAATTTTCTAAAGGGTTGTATTCATTTAATGTAGCTGTTCGTAAAGGAAAATCGAAAGAACCTGTTTATAGAATTAACGATGTATTGTCTTTTCAAGTAATCCATTCTATAGATACTTGGGAGCCATATTTACTTAAAGCGAAGTTTAAAAATGCTGATTACTAATGATAAACGTAACCAAAACTTTTTTACCGCCTCAAGAAGAATACAACAACATCCTTAAAAAGGCTTGGGATGCCGGGTGGATCACCAACCGGGGTGCTTTGGTGAAGGAATTGGAGGAGAAGTTAAAGAAGCATTTAAAAGTTTCCAATATTTTGGCTACAACGAATGGCACCTTACCCTTGCAAATTGCCCTTAAGGCATTAGGGTTAAAAGGAGAAATAATAACAACACCCTTTAGCTATGTGGCAACTACTAGCAGTATTGTATGGGAAGGCTGTACGCCTGTCTTTGTAGATATTCATCCCGAATATCTTACCATCGATGAAACCAAAATTGAAGCAGCTATTAACTCAAAAACGACAGCTATTCTAGCAACACACGTATTTGGAAATCCCTGTGCAGTTGATGAAATAGAAGTCATCGCTAAAAAACACAACCTAAAAGTTATTTATGACGCTGCTCATTGTTTCGGAGTAACGTATAAAGGCAAAAGCATTTTTGAATATGGCCAGGTAAGCACCTGTAGTTTTCATGCCACTAAGTTGTTTCATACTGGGGAAGGAGGTGCTTTATTTACAAATGATAAAGACTTGCAAAATAAACTATTTTACCACCATAATTTTGGACATACAGGACCATATACTTTAGTTAGTTTGGGAATTAACGCTAAAATGAGTGAACTGCAAGCTGCGATGGGGTTGGCTGTGTTTCCATATATGGAGCAAATAGAAAACTCTAGACAATCGGTTTGCGGATTTTATGATGACAATTTGAACTTCAACAAACTGGTCGGTATTAAAATCCGATCAGAAACACAGTGGAACTATAGCTATTATCCTATCATATTTGAGAGCGAAAGGGTGTTAGAAACAGTTGTCGCGGCACTTAATGAACAAGATGTTTATCCACGCAGGTATTTTTATCCTAGTTTGGAAAATTTGCCATATATTCAATCGAACAACTGTAGTATAGGAGATAGCACTGCTAGACGTGTATTATGTCTGCCCCTTTTTCACGATTTATCGGTTAATTCCTTAAAAAAAATTGTCGATATAATAAACAAGAACGTATGAAATTAGGAATCATGCAGCCTTATTTTATGCCTTACCTAGGCTATTTTGCGCTTGTTAAACACGTTGATCAATTTATCCTCTTTGATACGCCCCAATTTATCCGACATGGCTGGATAGATCGTAATAAAGTGCTAAAATCCAACGGAGAACCGTTATATATAAAAGTGCCCCTACAAAAGCATTCTAGGGAAACGCCGATAAATGAGGTGGTCATAAAAAATGAAGAAAATTGGAAAAGCAAAATAACTGCGCAATTGGTGCCATATAAAAAAAAAGCACCACACTATAGAGCGGTAATAGCTTTGCTAAACGATATTTTTGAAATTGATACAAACTCTATTGTAACCCTAAACGCTTTTGCCTTGCAAAAAATTTGTGATTATCTCGACATTCATACACCTATAAAGATTTGGTCCGAAATGGATATTGAAATAGATAACGTTAATGCACCGGATGAATGGGCATTGAATATATGCAAGGGAATGGGTGCGGATAGATACTATAATCCTCCTGGCGGCAAAGATTTTTTTAATGCTAATAAATATAAAAAAGCGGGTATTGACTTAAAGTTTGTGGAAATAGAAAAAATACCCTATAATCAATTTGGAAATGATTTTATTCCTTATTTATCAATAGTTGATGTTTTGATGTTTAATGATAAAAAAAGAATTGATACAATGCTTGATAACATAAATATTGAATAATGGATAATAGCGAAAAGAGTGAAGAAGAATATTGGAGGAATTATTATAATGATTATGAAATTATAGGGAAAGGAAAGGATTTACATTTAAATATATCTCGCACTAGAAGGGGGGAAACTGTTTCTGATGAGGTATGGAATCAAACTATCGCCTATATGAAAGATCTTTTAGAAATAAATAAACAAACCGTTTTATTAGAGCTGTGTTGTGGTAATGGATTGGTTTCCGGGGAGTTAGCCCCCAGTTGTAAGGAGGTGTTTGGAGTAGATTATTCAGAAACACTTTTGGGACAGTTCAAAAAAAGATATTCATCGGAAAATATCAATCTTATTTGTTCCGATGTAAACAGGTTTGTAATTGAAAAAAATAAATTTGATGTAATCTTAATTTATTTTTCCATTCAACATTTTAATGAAAGAGACTCATTTTTATTAATTGAAAAATGTATAAATTCTATTTCTCCGAAAGGCAAAATACTTATTGGTGATATTCCTGATTTAGATAAAAAATGGAGGTATATAAATAAAGATGAATATCATAGGGATTATTTTCATAGACTAGTTAATTTGAGCCCCAAAATCGGTAATTGGTTTCAAAAAGATTTCTTCTTGGCAATGAATAGTTGTTATAAAGAAACCTCTTTTCATGTTTTGGAACAGCCAAGCTATCAAATTAATTCTGATTATAGGTTTGACGTTCTCATTTCAAAACAATGAAATTAAATAAAGTAGCATTACATGGCGTACCTCGCTCTGGCACTTCCTGGCTGGGTTCAATTCTTGACTCATCTAAGAATGTAATTTATAGACATCAGCCTCTTTTTTCATATGCCTTCAAATCTTTTTTGGATGAAAACGCAACAAAGGAAAAGATTGAGACATTTTTTCTTGCAATCGCGAAAAGCGAAGATGATTTTTTGCTTCAAAAAGAAGCGAAGCAAAAACAGTTGATACCAAGTTTTGCAAAAAAAACTCCTACCCATATAGTTTATAAAGAAGCTCGATATCATCATATAATTGAAAATATGATGAAAAAAGACGATACAGTTATGATGATAGGTATTGTCAGAAACCCTAAAAGTGTATTAGCCTCTTGGATAGAAGCGCCAAAAGAATTTGATAAGGCAAAATGGGACATATTTAATGAATGGAAGCATGCACCATCGAAGAATAACAATTCCAAAGAAGATTTTTATGGTTATGAAAAATGGAAAGAAGTTGCTGAATTGTTTCTCAAGTTAAAGGATAAATATCCAGAACGATTTCATTTGGTTAATTATTCTAAACTATTGCTTAATACTGAGGAAGAGGTTAAACATATCTTTGATTTCTTGAAATTAGATTTCGGAAGTCAGACGTTAGATTTCCTAAAAAATGGTCAAAAAGTAGATCTAGCCAAGGAAGCATACTCAGTGTTTAGGATAAATCAGTCAGATGATAAATGGAAAAAAAATTTACCTAAAGAAATTTTACAAGAAATCGATAAAGATTTAATAGGAACTAAACTAGAAATATTTTTATAGAGATTTGAACAAGCCATTAGTATCAATAAGTATTGTAACCTATAACCATAAAAACTTCATCAAAGAATGCTTGGAGAGTATCTTGATGCAACGAACCACTTTCCCATTTGAAATTATTTTAGGCGAAGATGAAAGTAGCGATGGCACCCGCAAAATTTGCAAAGCTTATGCAGCAAAGTATCCTGATAAAATAAAATTGTTTCTGCGTAGCCGTAAGGACGTAATTTATATAAACGGAAATGCTACAGGTCGCTTCAATATGATTGAAAATTTAAAGGCCTGTAAAGGCAAATATATAGCCCTTTGCGAGGGTGACGACTATTGGACAGATCCTTTAAAACTGCAAAAACAAGTGGATTTTTTGGAAAATAATATAAACTGTAGCTTGTGCCATCATTCGCAACTTAAACTGTCTGGAAAAAACTTAACCGTGGATCCACGGTTTAAAGAGCTAAATGACGTAGCTATAAATGATGCAAGTGATTTGTTTTCTTTTAAAATTCAACCTCAAACCCGCACTATGTTGTTTAGGAATTACCTTACGGCTGAAGATCTTAATAGTGCATTTTTAAGGCAGGCAATCTTTGGTGATTTTGCACTCTGTTTTTTATTAGCCAAATATGGTCAAATTGGTTATTTGAATGAAAACATGGCGGTATACAGAGTGCACGAACACGGATTGGCTTCGAAGTCATTGAGAAAAAATGAAGACTATCTAATAACTCGATTAAAATTGGTTGAAATGTGGTGCCATGCCTTTGGGTTTCTTAATTGTAATAAGTTGTCGTTTAAAAAAGGGATTCTTAAGTTATATACTTCCGGTATTCATAGAATGGGAAGGAAAAAATCTTTAAGAAGCATATTGAACCACTGGAGAAAAATGGATGTTGGAAACCAATTATTTTGGGAAGTGTATTTTAAATTACTTTTACAACCAAAACGTAAGTAATGATTTCACTTACCCACATAATTAACCCAGTAAAAGTTTCTGAGGCTTCAGACCTTTTTGTTGCCCAACCCGTTACTTTTGAAACGATGCGGAGAGCAAAACAATTTGCAGAGAATGAAATTGAAGTTAATTTAATAACCACACAATATCCAGAAGACCATAGTATAATACCAGAATTTTTTACTAAAACCAAAGATCTTGATCGGTCTGTATTGGATTTTGGAGCATTTGAAAAGAAGAGAAAGCTTCCTGTACTTAAAGATATTTTAGACCGTGCAGTGGATTATGATTCTGAAGCTGACTATATTATTTATACGAATGTTGATATAGCAGTACAGCCACATTTTTATTCATTCGTTAAACAAAAAATAGAAGAAGGGCATGATGCGTTTGTAATTAATCGTAGAACTATTTCTGATTGCTACAATCTTAAATCCCTTGCAGAAGCCTATACAGATTATGGCGAGGCCCACCCAGGTTATGACTGTTTTATTTTTAAAAAAGGAATCTATACCAATTTTAATTTAGGGAATATTTGTATTGGAGCGGCTTATATTGGCTTGGCGCTTTACTTAAACTTAAGATTATTTTCGCAATCTTTTTTAGAGCTTAATGATAAGCATGTAACATTTCACATAGGGAATGATAAAATTTGGAAAGAGGAGTCAAATAATCAATTTGAAAAATTCAATAAAACTGAGTTTCAAAAAATAAGGGATAATTTTGAATATGATTATAGTTCAATAAATGATATTGTACAATCAGCATTTCCTACCCTTAAAAAACCAAATGCCAAGAAAGAAGCATCTTTCACATCAAAGATCAAATCATTCTTTATAAAGTAAAAATATTTCAATGCATAGCTTTAGTCATATTCATCATTTAAGTACTGGTTATTTAAAAACTTTTTTTACTTCATACCAACCCGTGTTTGTATTAAATACAGGGAGGTCAGGCTCTGCGTTTGTAAATAATTTATTGCAGGGCATTGGTGATATACAGTCTTATCATGAAGCATCTCCAAATATGTTTCTTCAATCTAATTATGCATATCATAATCAGGAAAAAAAGGAAGTTCTTCAAAAAATGTTTGAAGTTGCAAGGATTGAATTAATGCTGGAAGCATCATTAAAAATGAAGATTTATGTGGAAAGTAATCAATGCTTGGTGTTTTTTATCCATCAAATAAAAATGCTTTTTCCAAAAGCTAAGTTTGTTCATCTTACACGACATCCAGGTGATTTTGTAACAAGCGCCATAAAAAAGGGATGGCATAAAAATGATTCTGTATGGGAGTATGGAAGGGTTAAAATGGAGGATGATAAAAGGTGGATGAGTTTATCACAGATAGAGCGATTAGGCTGGGTTTGGAGAGAAACCCATTGTTATATTGAAGATTTTAAATCTTTACACTCAAAAGATTTTTTGACACTAAAACTAGAAGATTTAACCACAAAACCTTCCGAAGTTTATTCTCTATTGAGATTTACCGGATCTGATAAAAGAATAGAGGAGAAGAAGATTGAGGCAATTTTGCAGAGAAAGGTTAACGAGGTCAAAATTTCAAACGAACCCAAAAATATGTATAAGGTAGCCAAGTATCCTAAATATTTAGAGTGGCCTAATTCCGATAAGGGTAAATTAAAAGAGTTTGTATCTGAATCTGCAAGTTTATACCAATACATCATGTAAAATGAAAATATCGGTATATATAACATCTTATAATCAAAAAGCCTTTTTAAAAGAAGCTATTGACAGTGTTTTGTCACAAACCCTTAAGCCCTTTGAAATTATTATTGTCGACGACTGTTCTTCTGATGGTTCTCAAGAATTGATTAAAGAATATTCCAATAAGCACAATATTATAAAATATTTTTTTCACGAAAAAAACCAAGGTGTTGCTCAAGTTAGAATCACAGCCCTTTCAAATGTTTCAGGAGATTTTGTAACTTATCTTGATGGTGATGATATATATCTTCCCAAAAAGTTAGAAATAGAATCACAGTTAATGAAAAATAACGATTGCGATATTGTTTTTACTAATAATATGTACGTTAATTCTGATGATATTAATGATGTAAAATGGATTTGGGCGTCTGATGAAATAAAATTAAGCTCAAACTTATTTGCACAAACCATTACACGAAGTTTTCCCAGAGGCAGCCTTTTTAGAATGGAATTGGTAAATTATGAATTTTTAAAAAATATTGGTTTTCATGATTTAAACTTAAAAATATATGAAGATTATGACCTAAGGATTCGATTGGCAAAAAATGCTAAAATTGCCTGCACCATAGAGCCTACTGCAAAAATTAGGATTAGTAAAAATGGGTTATCAAAAACGAATAGAGAAGAACATATTAAATCATATAAGTACATATACAGCAAGTATGAAGCAGATGTAAATAATTTGAATGAGTCTTTAAGAAATGAAGTCAAATTGAAGATGGAAATGAACTTAAACTCCCTATACAAGCAAAAAAAAGAGTTTAGTAATAAGACACTCAAAGAAAGAATTAAAAACAAATTGCAAATATTGATTGACAAAATATAGTTTGAAAGAAGAAAACTTAATATTCATCATTTCTCAGCCCCGGGCTGGTTCCACCTATTTGCAAAATTTGCTTTCAAATAATAGCCAAACCAATACCTGTAGCGAGCCTTGGATATTATTAAATTTTGTAAACCAATTAAATCCCAAACTTATAAAAACTGACTTTGATAATAAATTGGCAGCCGATGCCTTTCAGGACTATATTCAGAAATACAAAGAGCTTGATTATCAAAAAGCACAAAAAGAATTTATCCTGAATTTATATAAGCCTATGTTTAATGGCTATGAGTTTGTAATAGATAAAACCCCCAGATATTGGGAGATTTTGGATGAGTTGGTTGTGTTATTTCCCAAAAGTAAAATAATCATCCTCAAACGTAATCCCATTGATGTGGCTAAGTCAATTATAAAAACATGGGACATACAGAATTTGGAGAAATTCGCATATTACAAACGCGATTTGCTATTGGCTCCACAACGTTTAAAAGACTTTAGTGATAAACATAAAAATAATCCAAATGTATATAGCTTGCGCTATGAGGATTTAACTGCAGCTACGGCAATTGAGGTTAAAAAGCTTTATAATTGGTGTGGAATAGCATACGATGAGACAATTTTGGATACTAGCAAAAATGAGAAGTATAAAGGAAAGTATGGTGATCCTTATCAAAATACAGATCAAAATACGGAAGTATTGATAAATAATGCTAGGAAAAAAGAAATTACTCCCGATTTTAAAGAATTTTTGATTGGTTATATACATTATCTGTCGCCAGAATTTTTGGAGACATACGGACGGTATTCATTTAAGGAAGGCCATCCTACAAAAGCTTTTAAGGACTTTATGGCAAAAAAAAGTGAAACAACATTAAATAAGGAATTGCAATATATTAAGCAATCAACTACTTATAAAGTAGGAAGATGGGTTCTGGCGCCATTCCAATTTGTCAAAAAAATGTTACAATAGCTTGTTTGTGTCTGTGAAATCACATTGTTAAAAGATTAAAAATAAAGTACCTTCGTTTACTTTAAAATTTTATAAAGCGCATCACAATCATGAAAAAAGCACTTATAACAGGAATTACAGGACAGGACGGTGCTTACTTAGCGGAGTTATTGTTAGAAAAAGGCTATCAGGTACATGGGATTAAAAGAAGGGCCTCGTCTTTTAATACTTCCCGTATAGACCATCTATACCAAGACCCCCACGAAAAAAACATTCGCTTTATATTGCATTATGGCGATTTGAGCGATTCCATGAACCTTACCCGAATTATTCAGGAAGTACAGCCCGATGAAATTTACAATCTTGGTGCAATGAGCCACGTAAAAGTAAGTTTTGATACGCCTGAATATACTGCCAATGTGGATGGTTTGGGGACATTGCGAATATTGGAAGCCGTTCGTTTGCTGGGGCTAACCCAAAAAACCAAAATATACCAAGCCTCAACATCAGAACTTTACGGTCTGGTACAACAAGTGCCCCAGACCGAAAAAACCCCCTTTTACCCCCGTAGTCCTTATGGCGTAGCCAAATTATATGGCTATTGGATTACGGTAAATTATAGAGAGGCATACAATATCTTTGCTTGTAACGGTATCTTATTTAATCACGAATCACCCCTACGAGGCGAAACCTTTGTTACCCGTAAGATTACCCGCGCCACTGCAAAAATAGTATTGGGCATGCAGGATACGCTGTATTTGGGCAATCTAAATGCCAGAAGGGATTGGGGCCATGCCAAGGACTATGTAGAGGCAATGTGGTTGATGCTTCAGCAGGATAAGCCGGATGACTATGTAATAGCTACGGGCAAAACAACTTCCGTTAGGGAATTTGTAGCAATGGCTTTTGCTGAAGTGGGAATATCCCTAAATTTTAGTGGGGAAAACGAAAATGAAGTGGGCACAGTAATATCTTGCGACAATCCGGAATATCAGTTGCCCAAAGGGAAAGTGGTGGTTAGGGTAGATCCCAATTACCATCGCCCTACTGAAGTTGACTTATTGATTGGTGATGCTGCCAAATGTCAGCAAAAGTTAAACTGGTCGCCTAAGCATACTTTGCCCCAGTTGGTTTCCGAAATGATGGAAGCAGATTTAAAACTTTTTAAAAAAGAAAAATATTTGCGCGACGCTGGGCACGACACCTTAGACTACCACGAATAGTTAAGAATTAAGAGCATGGATAAAAAAGCCAAAATATATGTTGCGGGTCATAATGGAATGGTGGGTTCTGCAATTGTTAGAGCGCTAAATGTATTGGGCTACACAAATTTACTTCTTAAAACATCTAAAGAACTGGACTTGCGGGTTCAAAGTGAGGTGCAATCCTTTTTTGAAAAGGAAAAGCCAGAGTATGTATTCCTCGCGGCGGCCAAAGTAGGTGGTATTGAAGCTAACAACACCTATAGAGCTGATTTTTTATATGAAAATTTGATGATTCAAAATAATGTAATTCATCAAAGTTATGTTCACGGCGTTGAGAAACTATTGTTTCTGGCTTCTTCCTGTATCTATCCAAAATTTGCACCCCAGCCAATAAAAGAGGAGTATTTACTTACGGGCCTACTTGAGCCAACCAATGAGCCTTATGCCATTGCAAAGATAGCGGGTGTAAAAATGTGTGAAAATTATAATAGGCAATACGGTTGTAATTTTATCTCGGTAATGCCTACCAACCTCTATGGTCCCAATGATAATTACGATTTAAAGAATTCGCACGTTTTACCCGCATTGTTGCGAAAATTTCACGAAGCAAAATTGAATGCTGCTGCTACTGTCGAGGTGTGGGGTTCTGGTACACCGAAGCGGGAATTTTTACATGTGGACGACCTGGCAAAAGCCTGTTTGCACCTAATGGAGACCTATGAGGGTAATGTATCCGTAAACATTGGGACAGGGCAGGATTTATCCATAAAGGAATTGGCTTCCATGATAAAGGATATTGTAGGCTTTAAAGGAAAAATACGGTGGAACACCAGTAAACCCGATGGTACGCCCAGAAAGCTGTTGGATGTTTCATTAATCCATAGTTTGGGGTGGAAGCATAGGATAGAACTTAGAGATGGAATAAAGAAGGTGTATATAAATAAATTCAATTCCTAAATTGATACCTCCGCGACCATTCATATCGATTATAATCCCAACGTATAATTCCGAAACAACCCTTGCCCGAGCATTAAGTAGTATTTATGACCAGACATTTAGAGATGTTGAGGTCTTGATTATTGATAGTTTATCTACCGATTCTACACTTGCCATAGCCAAGGAATTTAAAGACAGATTGGAGCTTATAAAGATATATTCAGAAAGAGATGAAGGCATTTACGATGCCATGAACAAAGGGATTAAATTGGCGAAAGGAAATTGGCTTTATTTTATGGGTAGTGATGATATGTTGTTTGAAAATGATACGCTTAAAAAAATTGAAATTAATTTAAGAAAAACTGACGCTCGTATAATTTATGGGAATGTGTTTTCTACTCGATTTAATGGAATTTATGATGGGGAGTTTAATTGTTCAAAATTAGCGAAGAAGAATATTTGCCATCAGGCTATATTTTTCCATACATCTATCTTTAAAAAAATAGGAATTTTTAATTTAAAATATAAAGCCCACGCTGATTGGGACCATAACATACGTTGTTTTTGTTCAGCTAAGGTTAAAAATAAATTTGTAAATATAACGGTGGCAAATTATGCAGATGGCGGATTTAGTTCCGTTCACGGTGATCCTATTTTTGCAAAAGAAAAGAATATATTGTTAGTTAAAAAAGGTTTCGGAACATTAAAAACCCAGGAATGGCTCAAGTATTACTCGCATGCCTTAAAAGAGTGTATATCAGACGGGCGTTATTTTACAATTCTTAATTTATTGGCATTAAAATTTTTAATAAAGTTAAAGAGACTAATTAAAAATGAATAGACCCCTAGTCTCCATAATCATCCCCAACTACAACCACGAAAAATTTTTAGTCCAGCGGCTAAAAACCGTTTTGAACCAATCCTATGAAAATTTTGAGGTAATCTTGCTGGACGATGCCTCTACCGACGGTAGCCCCAAGTTGCTTAAGAACTATAAAAGCCATCCCAAGGTTTCCCATTTGGTAATAAATGAAGACAATTCAAAAAGCCCCTTTAAACAGTGGCAAATAGGAATTGCTCTGGCAAAGGGGGAATATATATGGATCGCTGAAAGTGACGATTTCTGCCAATTGCACTTTTTGGAACGTTTGCTTGCCCAAATGGATAAGCATACAGGTATAGGCTATGCGCAAACAATAGACGTGGACGAAAATGGCAAGCAACTTTTAAACCGGGAAGAGTACACAGCAGAATTTTCGCCTAATATTTGGCGTAGTGATTTTAGGATGGACGGCTTAAAATTTATTGAAAACTATCTCATAAGAAAGAATGTTATTCCCAATGCCAGTGCTGTCCTGTTCAAAAAAGAGCTAGTGGATAATTCCATTTTTTCGCAGCCGCTATTGAATATGAAGATGTGCGGCGACTGGTTTTTTTGGGTAAAACTTTCTGAAAAAACGAATGTTGCATTTGTAGCAGAACCAATGAATTATTTCCGGCACCATGCTGCCATATCGCGCACCCATACTACCGCTGCCAAAAAGAGAAGACGGTTGCTGGAAGAAGCGGAAATTAGAAAATATCTTTTGGGAAAATTAAACTTATATGAGGCATCCAGCAACAGAAGATTATTAAAGAAGTGGTTTAGACTACACCCCATCACGGCCATGTTTTCAGCATCATTCTACAAAATGGGGCATTCAATTGACGATAAATTTTCCTTACTTTTAAAATTTCTTAGATTTAAACTGAAAAATTAGCCCGTGCCCAATATCGCCATCTTCACCCCCAACCAAAACCCGTATTCCGAAACCTTTATTCAGGCGCATAAAAAGTACCTCAAAAAAAAGGTTTTTTATTATTACGGAAGAAGAAATATCCAACTGGAGGGGGCATCCCCACTTGCCACACCCTGGGAACGAAGAATCTTAAATTTAAAAAGACGGCTTTTAAAAAAACCGGGCACTTTCGTGCGGGACGCTATCATTCTAAAATCGCTTAAGGAAAACAATATTGACGTAGTACTTGCCGAGTACGGAACCCATGCTCATCATATATTGTCGGCAATAAAAAAAGCAGGTCTTCCTATGGTGGTGCATTTCCACGGGTTTGATGCGAGTATAACGGAAGTAGTTCAAAAACACAACAACTATAAGGAAGTTTTTCAGTACGCCGTTAAGGTAATTGCAGTTTCAAAAAAGATGGAACAAATGCTTTTGGATTTGGGATGCCCCCGCGAAAAACTGGTTTATAACGTATATGGCCCACAACCTGAATTTTTGGAAGTCCGGCCAAAATTCACTAAAAAACAGTTTATTGCCATCGGAAGATTTACCGATAAGAAAGCGCCCTATTATACCATACTCGCTTTTAAAAATGCCATTAAAGAACATCCCGACGCCAATTTGATTATGGCAGGAGATGGGCAATTGCTGAATACATGTAAAAACCTGGTTAAACATTATAAATTGGAAACCCAAGTGGATTTTCCTGGAGTTATTACTCCTGCAAAATATCAAGAACTTCTATCAGAATCTTTGGGTTTCGTCCAGCATTCAATAACAGCTGATAATGGTGATATGGAAGGCACCCCTTTGGCTGTTTTGGAAGCAAGTGCTGCGGGACTGCCGGTTATTTCAACATATCACGCTGGTATTCCTGATGTGATTATAGATGGTAAAACGGGTTTGCTTTGTAATGAGCATGATGTGGATAGTATGGCGACAAATATAATTTCTCTGCTAGATAATCATAATTTTGCTAAAGAATTAGGACGTGTTGGAAAAACGAACATTAAGGATAACTTTAGTATGGAACGGCATATTACATCACTTCAACACGTTTTAAATACTTGTATATTTAAATAATACTCAGACAAAACAAAAATTTAACATCAAAATTTTTCTCCTTAAGGGAATCCTTGTAATTTTATAACACATTTTCGATTTGCTAGAACTTTTCGGGAATTTGAATTACTCAAACAGCTCAAAATGAAGCAAGTGGTGCTATCCGTCGCGAATTTTTGAGCTTTTTTTATGGCTATTTGTCTCGCCCGGTTATAAACCTTTTGTTGATAAATTGTCCGCAAACTAGATTCCACCAGCACCTGCAAAAAAGTTTATTGATCTAAGAAAATAAGATATTTAGTATAAAATATGAGATTGATAGGGAGGGGACTAAATCAAGCGATCAAAATTTAAAATTGCCAAGGGATTTTTATGAATAGCCTATCAGTTCTCCCAATTTGCTAAGCGATTTTGTAACATAGAGCGGTTTATTTTTATTGAAATACAAGCAAAAAAAACCCGGACAGCTAGAACTATCCGGGAATTTGAATTAAACAAACTTCGGGTGCTATCCGTCTATCAGTTTGTATTCAAGGGTGGCTAGCGTTTTGCGTAGCCTTTTGCCCGGCCTAAAATTAAGGTGGGCACTTCTTACGGCAGCAGTACTTACATCTGCCGCCGCATCCAGTCCTTCCGAACGTACGCCCACTTGAAAGCGACCCAGTACGCCCATATCCACAATGCGGCCTTGGCTAAGCTCATCGGCTACGTTGTGCATCATGGCAAGCAACACTGCATAGCAGTCGCTCTCGCGCACGGTACATTGGTTGGACACTAAATACGCCAACCGTTCCAGGCTGACTTCACCCGTTGCAATGGCATGGGCATAAAACTTGGCAGGCGCATTCACGTCCTGCGGGTTCCCTCTCGGGATGGCCTTGATGTTTATCATGGCTGTATAGAATTAATGGCGCCCTTTTATTCAGGCGGTCCTTGGGACTATTCCTGCGGACATTGCTAATTTAAGAAGATTATTTACTGTTTTATCCAACATATATTTTTCAGTTGTTAACAATAAATTGTTAATGTATTGAATGTCAGTATATTTGTAAAGTTATCAACAATAAAAAGTTGAGAAATAGTATATGTCAACCGATTAATTTTTAGTCTATATCACATAAATTATTGACATCTTTATATTTTTAGCCCCTGACTATGAAAAAATACTGTCTATAACAAACAAATTAACTAGAAGAAGAACAACCTTAATCAGGCAAGCTCAAATCCCCAACCGCAACCGCATACTGACAACCAAGAAAAAAAGGACAAAGGACAAATTATATCAGAGACGTACAAAACCTCATACCTCACACCTCCCACTTAGATTCTACAACTTACCACTCGGCATCTACCACACCCAAAACCCATATCTTTTCCTTAAATTTGTCTCCGAAACGTACCCCGTGAAAGACCAACCAGTAGACTCCATAGTTATCCCCACCTACAAACACGCCTACATTATCGGCGAGACCTTAGATACTGTGTTGGCGCAGACTTTCTACATGAGGCATTCATTGTGGCGGATCGAAAAAGACATTTTTCAAATAATTAGAGTTATATTATTCTATAAATTATGAATCACTATCTAATTACCCGATTTAATCTGAGAACGGAAGAATGGCAGCGCACCCGGCAAGGAGCGGATGTATTGACAGACAACTGGTTGGAGGAACGCTTTAGGCTATTTGAAAATTACTGTTTACCATCTGTAGCGCATCAAACGAATACTAATTTTACTTGGTGTGTATTTTTTGATATTGAAACTCCAGATAAATTTAAGGATCGAATTGATGGATTTAAGATTCAATTAAAGAATTTTCACCCAATATATATTGATAATATGGAGCATTTGCAAAATACCTTTCTAAGCTTTATTGAAGCTACTATGGATAAGCATTTGCCATATGTGATAACTACCCGATTGGACAATGATGATTTAGTTCATAGAGATTTTATTGATACCATACAAAATGAATTTATATTACAAGACAATATGGTTATAGATTTAACAAAGGGATATCAGGTAAATATTGAAATGGGTTCATGTGATGTACGCAGTATCGATTTCCCCTTTAATCAATTTATTTCATTCGTAGAGACTTCCAAGCTTCCACTTAAAACGGTATTAAGTAAACAGCATCAGGAATGGAAGAGGCACCCTGAAATACGAGTTTATAATAAAAAGGAGATATGGATAGAGCTAATCCATAGTTCAAACAAATTAAATACTATCCGCACTAAATTTAAAAGAACTGTTCGATTAAATAATGCAGCATTTGGGATAAGAAGAGACAAATATTTTCATGATAACCCCATTGCAGTAATTATTAATAATTTTAAAATGGACCTTCGTAAGCTAAAGGGTAGTGCTCAAAGAAAATGGGGAAATTAATGAGTGGTTTGGTTTCCATCATCATCCCCACATACAATCGGGCCCACCTCATTGGTGAAACCCTGGATTCCGTTTTGGCCCAGACCTATCAAAATTGGGAATGCATCGTAGTGGATGATGGGAGTACGGACAATACCGATGAAGCCCTTGCACAGTATATGGAGAAGGATACCCGATTTAGGTATTACCATCGGCCGAAAGATCGTTTGCCCGGAGGAAATGCCGCGCGCAATTATGGGTTTGAAATGAGTAGGGGAGTGTATATCCAGTGGTTTGATAGTGATGATATTATGCTACCTGACTTTCTGGAGAAAAAAGTAGCTATTTTTACACCTACTGCAGTCTTGACCATTTGTAATGGATATTCTGCAGACGCCAATCTGCAAAATAGAAAATTAAAGACAATGCCAGCTATTACCAATTTATTTAAACAATATGTGCTTTGGCAAAGTGGGATTATGTCTCCTTCCATAATGTTCAGGCGTACGTTTTTAGAGGGAAAAAGGCTATTTGATGAAACCTTGCAAAGGGGACAGGAAAACGAATTTTTTTCAAGGGTTTTTTTTACATTGCATCCCCACGATTTTGTCCAGTTAGTGGGCGGTCTTTATTTGTACCGACAGCATCAGGTTACTAAATCTGTGCGGGATAAAACATCATATAATAGTTCTTATCGAAAATCTATGGGATTGGTTTCTATGTACAATCTTTCTAGAGGCATTGAAATGGGCGATCTGGAAATTGCAAATTATCATTATAAACGTTCCATCCATTACTTGTTTAATGCCTTTTATGAAAATGATGGGAAGTTGGTTCGTTTTTTTTTACAAAAACTCATAGCTATTTTAAAAGAGCCATATTATATACTCACTATTCAACTTCAATTTTGGGTTTCTTTATTTTTACTTTTTGGCCGCCCAATTTATCGTATTGAGAAAAGTCTTAAAAAAGTGGAACTGGAATGAAATCGATCCTATTAATAATCCCGTACTTCGGAAAATGGCCTATATGGTTCGATGCCTATCTGCTTTCGGTTGCTGCAAATCCCACTATACATTGGCTTTGCCCAACGGATTGTGAAATTCCAAAAAAACATCCAGCAAATATTACTTTTTTACCAACTACGCTACCCTTGTTAAATCAACGTGTTAATAAAATAGTGCAAGCAGAGGTACCCTTAAACCCCCGTAAGTTTTGTGATCTCAAACCTGCTTATGCCGAAATATTTGCTAAAAACATAGAGGAATATGATTTTTGGGGAATCTGCGATATGGATATTGTTTGGGGAGACATCCGCAAGTTTATCACAGGGGATATCCTAGATGAATACGATATTATTTCAAGTAGAAAGGAAAATATTTCCGGACATTTCAATTTGTTTAGAAATACGCAAAAAATAAATTCTCTTTACAAACAATTGCCAAATTATAAGGTTTTGTTTGATGTTCCAGAATTTAAATGGACCGACGAGGTGGTGCTATCTAATTTCATTAAAAACGATCCTGCTTTTAAAGCTTTAGGATTAAGAGTATATTGGCCAAAAATCCTTTGCAACGAGGAAAACGGGCGCGATTCCCACCAAGAATACCATCTTGACAAATGGCTTTGGAAAGAGGGCAAAATGTTGGAACTTAAAAACGGAAAACCTATTAATGAAGTGATGTATCTGCATTTTATTAACTGGAAACGCTCTATGAAATATTGTGAAGTTGAATACGATGATAATCCCAGCCAATTTTATATTAGTTATAAAGGGATGCACTATACTCCGCATTCGAGTTTTGCCAAGATGTTGAACGTGTTTAAAAATTTATTTGATGGGTACCATACAAGAGAATACAGAAGAATAAAAAGGAAGAAGCTTGCTGGTCTCTTAAAGCGTATTAAGAGAAAATTAAAAACAGTTTAAAATGTTTTTATTTACACACATTGAAAAATGCGCTGGAACCTCATTTAATGAGATTTTATCTTTAACCTATCCTAGATATTTCTACGTTACGAAAAATAAATATGGCGGAAATAAAAAGCGAAATGATTTAACCATTGAGAAATATAAAAAAATCCTCAAGTATTATCCGTTTGGAATTGATGGTCATAGTTTAAGACCTTATCTTGAGTTTTACCTAAATTATAATAAAGTTCATTGAGAAGATTGAAAAATATAAAAAAGAGAAAATTATAAACCCTATAAGATTAGCTTAATTTGAAAACCATTTCCCTCCTCCATCCCTTCTCAGCCAAAGCCATTGGCCTAAGTGAACAAGATCTTTTTTTTTCGCACAGCAAGCCCCATGAACAGGCATTGCTTAAATTGCAGGAGGAAGGTTATGAGGTTTCTATAGAATATTTTACAGGCCGTCTTTTTCCATTCAAAAAAATAATAAACGGAATGGCTAAACGGTTTTGGCCTATCACTAAACCGCTTGTTAAAAAGCGTCATGGCTGGCGGAAGCAACATTCCCTTTTTTATTATTGGAATTCCTTTTTCGATAGTCCAGGCCTTACCATCATCAATATGTCCGGCCACGGCAGTCCCTATTGTTTTAAACTTGCAAAGATGTTGGTAAAAAAACACAAACCCTATATCGCAATGATTGGAGGTATTCACGTTTCTGATGATTTGCAAGCGAAGGAATATTATCAAAATGCACATCACATCATTGTACATACGGAACTTCAAAAAAAACAGTTGCTGCAAAGAACGGTTTTTAAAAATCTGAATATTCAGGTAATGCCTTTAGGGATAGATACCTCTGTTTTTACTCCCAAGGAAAAAACATCAAACACTATTGAACTACTCTTTGTCGGTCGCATTTCGCGATTGAAACAAATAGAACTTTGCCTTGAAACAGCGGCTTTGCTTATTGAAGCCCAAAGCAAAAAAGTTGCTTTAACCATTGTCGGGCCCATAAGCGATGAACTTTATTTTTCTGAACTCAAAACCTTGGCGGTACAATTGCGAATAACCGAACAAGTTAATTTTGTAGGTTCCGTGGAGCAAAGCCAATTGGTGCCCTATTACCAAAAAGCCCACCTACTTTTATTGCCAAGCGCCCACGAATCTTTTGGCATGGTGATGGTAGAGGCTATGGCCTGTGGCACTCCCGTGGCAGCTTTAAAAGGTTCAGGTGGGCCGGATGAGATTATTGAAAATGGCATTAATGGAATTTTAACAACTAAAGATAAGTATGCTGAACAGGTGTTGGATTATGTACAGACCGAAGAACTTGCGCTTACCTTAAGTAAAAATGCAAGACTCTTAGTGGAACAAAAATGGAGCCTTGCCCAAACGGAAAATGCTTTGCGCAATGCTATAAATATGATATTTACAGCTTAAATATAATAGAGTGGAATCTAATAAAAACAATGCTGTTAAAGAGGTAAAATGGTTTGTTCCCCTAGAACTTAGCCACTCAAGTTATATTTATACTTCCATTATAGAATATTGTAGATTAGAAAAAATAAAATTTGCAATAGCATCCAAAAATTTAAATTACAAAGGAAGGGTTTCCATTGAGAATGGTGTTGAAAAATCATCAAATCATGTAAATCCTAAAATTAATTGGGTACAGATTGAGTTTTATAACGGAGCAAAAAAAAATGTTGTTTTTGATTTGAATGACAACCCTTATCATTTTGGAGCGTATGCACTTCAAAATGCAGATATTTATTATAAGCGATGTTTTCAAGGAAATATAATAGAAGTGCTTCCCAATGAAATTAGCTCTAAAATAAAACCCATGGGTTTACCTTTTATGGTAAGACCCGAGGCGCTAAAACACAAATATAAACTGAAGTTCTTATATTATAAATTCAAGGCTATTGAAATTTTCAAATTTGACAGTTTGTTTTTAAAAAGGGTAAAGCTTTTTAATACCAAAGTACTTCTTAATTTCAAAGGTTTTTTGAATACCCGAAGAATATCGGATTTTAATAATTTTGAACCTATTGTCCCTGAAAATATTTTTTATCAAAAACGTTTATTTGATGATACGAGTAATCAAGACACCATAAAAGTAAACCAGCAAAGAGTGCGTGTTATTAAAGTATTAAGGGATAACTTTCCGGGTCACTTTTATGGAGGTCTTCAAAAAAATGAATTGTCTGAGCTTGAATATCCAGATTTAATCTCAAATATAGCAGGAGACCAACATTCTTTTTTAAAAGCGATGAAAAAATGTGGTATTTGCATTTATACCAAAGGATTACTGGATTCTCCTGGGTGGACCTTACCAGAGTATTTATCTCAAGGAAAATGTATTGTTGCTGAAAAATTAGCAAATAAAATACCCTACCCATTAATTAATGACGTGCATTTAGTTTACTTTTCAAATGAGAAAGAACTTATTGAAATTTGTAAAGAATTACTTGTTGACAATAAAAAAAGGGAGTTTTTAGGAAATAATGCCCGTCAGTATTACGAAAGATATATTACTCCTTCAATTTTTTTCCACAATCTTTTAAATACTGGCTTTGAATAAATATTTAATCCACCATCGTTCCCCACATCACGCCAACAATTCCGGTTATGGTAGGTTGATGGATTATATAGATGCCCATGTGGTTTATGGAAATACTAAATTTCCGTTTCGGCTTGCTAAAGTTTTAGCGGGATTTCATTCCCAAAGTATGGGGAACTATAATGTTGGGAGTGTACTAAAAGCGATTGAACTGTATCAATTGCTCAAAAAGAACAAAGGGCAAAAGAACATTGTCCACTTTTTAAATGGGGAAAGGGATGTTCGTCATCTGGGTTTTTTTAAACGCCGCTTTCCCAATACAAAATTCTGTGCCACCTTTCACAAACCTTCTGAGGTATTAAATCAGACTATTCCAAACCCTAAAGCATTGCAAAAGTTGGATGCTGCCATTGCTGTAGGTACAAATCAAGTGGATTTTTTAAAAAATTGGTTGCAGTTGGAAAATGTGGCCTATATACCACATGGCGTAGATACCGAGTTTTTTGGACCAAATACATCAGTAAAAGAAAACAACAGCCTCTTGTTTGTGGGGCAGCACCTTCGTGATTTTGACACGTTCAATAAAACCGTTCCAAAACTCGCCGCAGCAATCGCTAATTTGCAGATTAGAGTAGTTATTCATCCTGCATATAGTAGCAAAATTGAGCCACATTGTTGTGTCGATATTTTATCAGACGTAAATGACGAACAACTGCGGACACTTTACCAACAAGCTACTATTTTGTTTTTGCCACTGCTGGACAGCACGGCCTGTAATTCCCTTTTGGAAGCCATGGCTTGTGGACTTCCAATTATAACAAGTAATGTTGGGGGCAATGCGGGCTATTTAAAAAACACTTCCAATATCTTGGTTGAAAGCGGAAATGTTGATGGTTTTATTGAAGAAACTATTGCTTTATTGCAGGACGAATTTCGTTTGACTAATATGGGCAAAGCTTCAAGAGATAGAGCAATGAAATTGGAGTGGGCGAAAGTAGCAGGGGATATTAATGGGTTTTATGAAAAATTAGGTTGAATAAAAATATGCCAAAAGCTTTAAAAATAATCATTTTCGACGGCAGTTTTAAAACCACGCCTTTTATTAATCGGTTGTTGAAAGGGCTGGTTTTAAACCATCAGGTATATATCCTAGGTTTCAATGAAAAGTTGACCAAACCTATAAACGGAGTAAATTATGTGTCGCTAGGTAGCAACCAAAGCAAATTAAAGTTTACGGTTACTACTTTGAGCAGGCTTTTACAATCAAAGAAATTCAATTTATTGTTCCCTACGCTAAAAAAATTAATAAAGGGAAAGCGTCAAGCATTGCAGCAACAAAACCTGGACTTGGCCCTTAAAAATATTTCTCCAGATATAATACATTTACAATGGCCCTCTGTAATCCCTTGGTTTGAAGTAGTTCTTATGGAACAAAAAATTCCGGTTGTTTTGAGCCAACGTGGATTTCACAGCAACGTCCGTCCCTTTGTTGATGAAGCAAATTTTGAATATTTAAATAAATGGTATCCCAAAATAGCTGGCTTTCACTCCGTTTCCAAAGCTATTGCTGCCAATGGTGATAAAATTTGGAACTCCCCAGCGAAGATTGATAAAGTAATCTACACAGGTTTACCCTTGCAGGAAATACTTTTTTCCGAAAAATATATACGTTCAACTCCTTTGAAGCTGCTATCAATAGGTAGGGCACATTGGATAAAAGGTTATGATTATGCCTTGCATGCTTGTAAACAATTAAAAGAAAAAGACATTCCTTTTCACTATACAATTATTGGCGGTGCAGGCGATGAGGAGCTACAGTTTTTAGTGGACAATCTTGGGTTGAAGAGCTATGTGGTTTTGGAAAGACGAAAGCCGCAACCGGAAGTATTCAACCTAATGCAGGAAGCTTCCCTGCTATTGATGCCCAGTTTGGAAGAGGGCATCCCGAATGTGGTGGTGGAGGCTATGGCCATTGGGCTACCGGTAATCAGTACAGACTGTGGGGGAGTACCGGAATTGATTACAAAGGATAAGGAAGGTTGGTTGGTGCCTACCCGTAATCCTCAGGCATTGGCGGGAGCAATTGAGGATTTTTTAGGGTTAACCCTAAATAAGGTTGAAGAAGTACGTTTGGCGGCTCGGAAAAAAGTGGAACAACAACATAATGAGGAACAGATGGTTAAAGGAATGGAGGATTTGTATTATGAGGTTCTTTCCTTAAATGCGTGATAGGGTTTTTTTCCACAAAGGCACAGAGGGCACAGAGCCCTTTGTGAACTTTGTGCCTCTGTGGTTAAACTTTTAAAGGATAAGCGTTCAACGTTCAAGCTCTTAATTTTCTATATTTACCACACCAAAATACCTTCCCCAAGCCGTGACTAAAATCAAAACGCCCATAATTCCATCACATCAACAGTTTGCCGAAGTCCATGCACCCCATGAACTCGACAAAAAAGCCATCTGCATCTTCGCCGCCACCGGGTTCTTTTTGGATTCTGATACCTATTGGAAAAACAAAAAAGTATTGCCTGCCGCTTCCGATAATATATTGGATGATAACGGTTTCTTAATTGAAAGCAAACCTTGGTTCCAATGGCATTACAGTCCAAGGGATATCAGTTTTGAAAAAGCTTTGGCGGAATTTTCTTCGCTTTTTGAGCAAATCATTTCGGAACAAATTAAAGATTCAAAAGTAATCCTGCCGCTTTCAGGGGGCTTGGATAGCCGGTCACAAGCCGTCGCTCTGTCAAAGCTTAAGAAGCCCGTTACAGCGTATAGCTATTCCTTTAAAGGTGGTTTTTCGGAAAGTGGGATCGGTAAGAGAATTGCGAAGGCATGTGGCTTTGATTTTAAGGAGTTTATTATTAAACCAGGATATCTTTGGCCAAAACTGGAAGAACTGGCTTCAATCAACCAATATTATTCCGATTTTACGCATCCCCGGCAAATGGCGGTGCTGGAAGAGTTCAAAAAAATGGAAGGAGTGTTTTCCCTGGGGCATTGGGGCGATGTGCTGTTTGACCGAGGGGCTCCTGAAGAAACGACGGCTGAACAAGTTCTTGAAATAATTTTAAAGAAGATTGTAAAAAAAGGAGGAATGGAGCTTGCGGCCGCCTTATGGCAGGAATGGAATTTGGAAGGCGACTTTGAAAGCTATTTACGCGAAAGAATTGCTGGATTGCTCAAAAAAATTGACATTGAAAACCCGAGCGCAAAACTCCGCGCCTTTAAAAGTCTATATTGGGCGCCGCGCTGGACCTCGGTCAATCTTTCCGTCTTTGAGGCCGCACACCCTATAAACTTACCCTATTATGACGATAGGATGTGTAAATTTATCTGTACCGTCCCAGAGGAGTATCTTGCAGACAGGAAGTTACAAATAGCTTATATTAAACAACGCAATCCGGCTTTGGCAAAAATTACGTGGCAAGATCATAGGCCCTATAATTTATATACATTTGAAAGGAACAAATCCCCGCACAATCTGCCATACAGAATTGGCAATAAATTGAAACGGGAGGTGAGAGGTAAAATGGGCAAACCATACATACAGCGCAATTGGGAACTGCAATTTTTAGGGATGGAAAATGATGAAAAATTACAGCAGTGGCTTTTTGGCGAGAATTTGCATCCCTTTATTTCAAAGCCGTTGTTGGCGCGTTTTTACAACAGCTTTAGAACTTTGGATTCGGTTACATATTCGCATCCGTTGAGTATATTGCTTACCTTGGCGGTGTGGAAACAAAGGAATGAGTAGTCTATGAAGGTATCTGTAATATTACCAATTTATAATGGGGAGAAAACATTAAAGGCAACTTTGGAAAGTCTTGCAACCCAAACTTTTAAAGATATAGAATTGGTGGCCTGTATTGATGGAACGAGCGATAATTCAGAGAAAATTTTAAAGACCTATCAATCTTCTTTCCAAAATATGCTTATTTTAAAAAATGAAAAAAATCTCGGATTAGGTCCTACTATGAACCGATTGGTTGCCAATACCCAAGGAGAATACATTGCATTGGCAGAGCAGGATGATTACTATTATCCTAACCGGTTGCAATTGCAGGTTAACTTACTTGATTCCAAAAGTGATGTTGGTTTGGTATCGGGTATTGCCGAGTTTTGGGATGGAGAGAAGGTAAGCTCGAAATTTCCTGGAATGTTAGTGGCTGGAAAACAGTACCCAGAGGGAAAAGAAATGTTTTTATTGAATTATCGAAATCAAATAAAAGTAGTGAACAGTTGTATTATGTTTAGAAAATCCGTGCATATTGACAATGGTTTGTATTTTACCAAACATTATCCAAGCATTAGTGTTGATTGGACCTATATATTGCGGTTTTCATTGGTGTCAAAAATTTATGGGTTACACGAGGTATTAGTTCGTTTGGATAGAAGGATTGAGAGAACATCCGTAACATCTAACAAAAAAAAACAGTTTGCTGCTACTAGGGAGTTGTTGCGGAGTTTTGCTTATGAGCACCCAGCAATCGTTTCTATGGCGGATTATCAATATGCATATAGAACACAATTATTATTGGAATTAGGACATACTTCCAGGTTTCAATTTGTCGTTAAAGGTTTTTTACTTAGTTTATGGTTTTTTAGGGATAAAAGATTTTTTCAAAAGGTAAAAGGGAAATTATATAATATATTTAAAAAGTGAATTCTTTAAAACAATATATAATTAATATAAAAAATTCTTACACTTTAGGGAAAAGGATTATTCACGATCCTTATTTTAAAAAAACAAGTGTTGAAACGCGTATTGAAATTGAAAAAGGTCCAAGGCGGACTGTTATTATAAATTATCTTCTGTCATTGACACCTGCACAAAATTATTTGGAAATAGGTGTTAGAAATCCCGAAAAAAATTTCAATAGGATAAACTGCAAAAATAAAATTTCTGTAGATCCAGGTATTGAATACGAAGAAAACCCCGTAGATTATAAAATGACTTCAGATGATTTTTTTCGAAAAATTAGAAATGGAAATATAGAGATAGATAAAAAAATAAAATTTGATATTATTTTTATTGATGGTCTTCATTTAGCAAATCAAGTGGAAAGAGATATCGTAAATTCATTAGATTTCATCTCGAAGACAGGTTTTATAATTCTTCACGATTGCAATCCGCCATCTCAATTTCATGCGCGAGAATCTTATGATTTTCTGAACTCCCCAGCTAGAAATTTTTGGAATGGTACAACGTGGAAGGCATTTTATAAATTCCGACATGAAAAACTTTTATATTCAATATGTTTCGATACAGATTGGGGGGTTGGGGTAATTTCTAAAACAAAATATGCGGGGTTCAATAATTTAGAGTTACCTATGGAAAACCCATACTTCGAATTTAATTCTCATCTAAAAAACAAGAAATTTTATATGAACCTTCAAAACTTCCATGATTGGAACAAGACATTAAAATAAAAATCCTATACACAATCCCCAACTTCGATACCGCAGGCAGCGGAAAGGTTGTTTATGACCTTATAAAAGGATTGGATAAAGAAAAGTGTGAAGTGGAAGTAGCCTGTTCCAGTGATCGAGGTGCTTTTTTTAAGGAAATGGAAAATCTCGGCATTCCTATCCATATTGTTGAAACAACCAAAAGTTACAGTCCATACGGTACCTTGTTTTTAAGAATTAAACCCATTAAGAATTTTATAAAAAAAAATGAATACGATATAGTACATTCATGGCACTGGAGTAGCGATTGGACCGAAGTACTAGCAGCTAGATGGGCGGGAGCCAAATGGATCTATACCAAAAAAGCAATGAGTTGGGGCAATAAGCATTGGAAAATACGTAGTTTCCTTGCAAATTTCATTATAACAATCAATGATGAAATGCATAATTATTTTCCTAAGAAGAAAAACCAAAAACTGATTCCTTTGGGAATAGATACTGACTTTTATAGTCCTGCGCTTTTTCCCGACAATAATTCTAAGGATGGAGTGTTTAAAATAATTACGGTGGCCAATTTGGTGCCCGTAAAGGGCGTTGAGGTTTTGATAAAATCTATTAAAATAGTAAATGACACAACAATTCACCTTACAGTTTTGGGAGACAATGCAAATGAGTATGGCCAATATTTGGCATCTTTGTGCCAAGAGTTGCATATTGAGCAACAAGTAAGTTTTTTGGGAAAAAAACCAGATGTTCGCCCCTATATTGCAGCTTCGGATTTATATGTAATTCCTACATTAAACGAAGGCCGGAAAGAAGGTATGCCTATGGCCTTAGTGGAAGCTATGAGCATGGGAGTACCTGTTTTAGGTTCTGATATATCGGGTATAAATTTTGTTTTAAAAGATTTTAAAACTCTTTTGTTTGAAGCTGGAAACGAAGAGGTATTGTCTAAGAAAATCAAAGAGCTTAAATTATTGCCAATCCAGGAGAGAAAGAAATTGGGATATTCATTGCGGACCTATGTGAAGAAAAATTTCAATTATAGAAAATTTATAACCGCACATGAATTATTATATGCAGAAATAACAAAATAAAATATGCGAATCGGCATTGTCCTCTCCCAAACCCCCGGTTATTCCGAAACCTTTTTTAATTCCAAGATTAAGGGGCTTCGGGAGCATGGAATGGACGTCCGTTTATATTGCCAGAGCAAAAAAGACGATTTTAACCTTTGCCCTGTTATACTTAGTCCACGGATAAGCCGCAATCCGCTTCTGCAGTCCTGGTATTTCTTAAAGGAATTTGTTTTGCTTTTACCACATTTACTCGCCGTAATCCGCTATATAAAGCTGGAACACAAAGAGGGTGCCGGGGTGCTTCAACTTTTTAAAAAGACATATCTCAATGCACATTTGTTAAAAGCCAAGTTGGATTGGCTGCACTTTGGGTTTGCGACCTTAGCATTGGGCAGTGAGACGGTGGCCAAAGCCATAAATGCAAAAATGGCGGTGAGCTTTCGGGGGTTTGATATTGCCGTTTATCCAGTGAAACAACCAGATTGTTATAGAATGCTGTGGAAATATTTGAATAAAGGGCATACCATATCTAATGATCTACTGGTATTGGCAAAAAAGCATGGGCTACCAAACGGTATTCCTATTGAAAAAATTACTCCTGCAATTGATATTAATTTATTTCAATCAAAACCAACCGATTTTCAGGAAACCAAAAATATAGTTTTTTTGACCACCGGCCGCCTACATTGGAAAAAAGGCTTTGTACACACTATTGAAGCTTTGGCTATTTTAAAAGCGCAAGGCTTGAATTTTACCTATAAAATTATAGGAGAGGGACCCGAATATGAGCGCATCGCCTTTGCGGCCTATGAGTTGGGTTTAAGAAATGAGGTTCTATTTTTGGGAAAATTACCGCATCATCAGGTAAAGCATGAATTGGAGAGTGCAAGTATATATATCCAATACAGTATACAGGAAGGCTTTTGCAATGCCGTATTGGAGGCGCAGGCCATGGGTAAGCTCTGTATAGTAAGTAATGCTGAGGGCCTATCGGAAAACGTCCTGCACGAACAAACTGGGTGGGTAGTACCCAAATACAAACCCCAGTTACTGGCCAAGACAATAAACAGGGTATTGGGCTTAAATAGTGAAGAAAAGAAAACTATTACCCAATACGCGCAAAAACGAGTGAGGGAAGAGTTTAACATAGAAAAACAGCAGTCAGAATTTATTAGTTTTTACAAAAAATAAAGTCCCCCTTTGAAGGGGGATTTAGGGGGATGTGTTCCAAAACCCCAATTAAACAATTAACCAAGTTTGAAAATCTACTACCCAAAATCCCACTACAACAAAGCCCATCGCGGCCTGCTCTTTCCCTTGTTGAAACCTTTCATCAAAGCAGAAGGATTCACCGATGCAGAGCGCATTGCTACCTATGCGATTTCCGAAAGGGATTTCGAGCTTACGGAGTGTTTGGAAGAGGCAGATGTAGTTATTCTAACCATGGCTTGGAACTATTACGTAAAAACAAAGCAAGAAAGTCTCGCAATTGCTTTTGTAAATGAATGTGGAGCCCTAAATAAAAAGGTGATTGCCTTTAATGCGGGCGACTTTGGAGTGCGGATTCCTTATTACGGAAATCTGATTGTACTTCGTCCCAGCGGTTATAAATCTAAATTTACCAACAACGAATACGCATTTCCAGCTCTTATTGCTGATCCTTTAAAGAAGTATTTTAAGACTGATAAAATCTTTGAAAGACCCTATGAAACGAAAGCCGTTGTTGGTTTTTGCGGACAAGCCAATCCTTCTGTGTTCAATGCCGCAAAAGAGGTTTTCAAAACATCCTTGCGAAATCTAAAAAGCTTTATTGGGAAGTCAAAAGACGAAGCCCAGCAACTGTTATCCACATCTTTTTTAAGAGCTTCGGTTTTAAAAAGGTTAAAGCATGCTTCCTTTGTGGAAACCAATTTTATAATTCGAAAAAAATATAGGGCCGGAATTACGGAGCATAAAGACACACACAGCACTACCTTGGAATTTTACAACAACTTGAAAGATTCAGACTACGTAGTTTGTGTTCGCGGGGCTGGCAATTTCTCCGTTCGGTTTTACGAATCCCTGGCCATGGGCAGAATCCCCGTTTTTATAAATACCGATTGTGCCTTGCCCTTTGAAAACGAAATCGATTGGAAAAAGCAGGTGGTGTGGGTGGAATTTAAAGACCGCCATCAAGTAGCACAAAAAGTAAAAGAGTTTCACGAGGCACTTTCTAAGAATGATTTTATAGATTTACAGCATGCAAACAGGACCTTATGGCAGGAGAAGTTGACTATGGAAGGGTTTTTTAAGAATTTTTTGAATCAAATATCAAAGACAGATGAAATTTAAAAAATGGCTTTCAGGCATATACTATTCCATAAAAAAGAACGATACTAAACTCAAATCTTCGTCCCTTTGCGGCATTCCACTAATTACCTATTCGGAAACTATTCGTGCTACTCCCGATCAAGACGACGCCTGGTTTTTCTATTTGGCGAAACATCACAAAGTCATTTTTGATATTGGTGCCAATATTGGTTATACAGCGCTTCTGGCAATGATACAAGACCCTGATAGGGACTATGTTTTGGTAGACCCCAATCCCTTGGCTTTACAAAAGGCGCAAGGCAATCTCTTAAATAATAATTTTGGGTTTAAGGCTCGCTATTATTCAGCTTTTGTGAGTGATAAACTTAATGAAATGGTTAAGTTTTATACAATTGGTGCTGGTGCTGCAGGCAGTATGTACTCAAGCCATGCTGAGTCGGCAGCTGCTGTTAACTCCTTTAAAAATGTAACAACCGTTACCTTGGATTACCTGTATTCCTATTACGGTTTAAGGCCCGACCTTGTTAAAATTGATGTGGAAGGAGCAGAGACATTAGTTATGGAGGGAGCAAAAACCTTGGCCAAAGAAACCAAATGCACTTTTTTTGTGGAAATGCACAATGTAAAGGACCTTGGCATGGAAAAGGCCACGGAAATGATGATAGCGTGGAGCAGAAAAATGGATTATAAAGTTTGGTATTTGAAAACGGCCGAAGAATTGATCTCTGGTAAACCCGTAAAAACAAGGGGAAAATGTCATCTATTACTTTTGCCCAATGAGAAACCGTACTTTTCATACTTAAAAGGAATTGAACAAAATGCCCCTTTACCGAAAACAATTTCTTGATGTTGTTCCATTTCTTAAAATACCTTCAGCCTACCCATTATTTTCAATTAAATAGAAAAGATGGAACCTCCATTTTTCCAAAGTATAATGAACTTCCTGAAGAGATTGTAGCACAACTACAGCCAGAACCAAATTTCAAAAGTGAAAAAGCAAGCGAATACGATCTCTCTTGGCAGGCGGTTAATAAAGGATATATAGGAAACGCAGAGGTTTATACTTCCTTTGAAAAGGTTCCCCTCGTGGACGAATACCGTTTTCTGCGGAAATACTTCCATCCGGTCTGGGTTTTCTATGTTTTGATGTTGCGGCTCTTTTCTTTTAAAAATCCGTTACGTGAAATTATTGCTTGGAAAAAGAGTAGCGATGTAAAAAGAAGTAATTATCAACTGCATCCTATTATATATTCAGAATGGTATTCTTTTCAGTCATCTTTGGTGTCCCAAAATCCTTTGGTGAGTGTCGTTATTCCCACTCTTAATCGTTATGAATATTTAAAGGATGTTCTGGAGGATTTGGAAAAACAGGAGTACACCAATTTTGAAGTAATCGTGGTAGATCAATCCACTCCGTTTCAGGCAGATTTCTACAAAAAGTTTAATTTAGAAATTCAACTTATACAACAAACCGAACGGGCGCTTTGGTTGGCGCGAAACCACGCCATTGAAATTTCAAAAGGGGAATACATTCTCCTTTTTGATGATGACAGTAGGGTAAAACCCAATTGGATTACCAATCACCTTAAGTGTCTCGATTTTTTTAAAGCTGAAATTTCCTCTGGCATTTCCATTTCTGCCGTCGGTGCCGAAGTCCCGAAGAATTATTCCTACTTTAGAATTTCAGATCAAATAGATACAGGTAACGTTCTCATACGAAAGCAGGTTTTTAAAGAGATTGGTCTTTTCGACCGTCAATTTGAAAAGCAACGTATGGGCGATGGTGAGTTTGGTTTAAGAGCCTATTTAAGCGGTTTTAGAAATATTTCAAATCCCTATGCCGGAAGAATACACTTAAAGGTAGGTTCTGGCGGCTTACGTGAAATGGGAAGTTGGGACGCCTTCCGTCCCAAAAAACTCTTTGCCCCACGGCCCATCCCCAGCGTGCTGTATCTCTATCGAAAATATTTTGGCAGAAAAAGATCCTTATTGGCTATTTTAAGAAGCGTGCCCCAATCCATAATCCCTTACCGCTATAAGAAAAACAAAAAAATGTTGGCCTTGGGGATGCTAATCTCCCTATTTTTGTTTCCATTCGTAGTATTGCAGGTGTTTATTTCATGGCGATTGGCATCGAAAAAGTTAAGGGAAGGGGCTTTAATTGGAGAACTAAGTACCGATTCTTAACCGCAGAGGCGCAGAGGGCGCAAAGATATAGATGCCCTTAATTTTTTACTCTGCGTCTCTGCGGTAAAAAAATACACGTATTAATAATGATTTTCAAACCCTAAATTTAATGCCTAAAATCCTTATACTCACCTCCGAATTTCCTCCCCAACCCGGCGGCATAGGCAATCACGCTTATAACCTAGCGAAGGGATTGCAGGATAATGATTTTGAGGTGAAGGTAGTTTGCGATACGCGATCCGCAAATGGGGAAGCAGAAAAAGTATTTGACACAGAATTTTCTTTTGAAGTGGTGCGAATTGCAAGGAAGAAAATTATTATATTAAGTTATTTAAAACGCATTCGTACCGCTTTTTTATTATCCCGAGACAGTGAAACCGTACTATGTTCCGGTAAGTTTTCATTATGGTTAGGTGCTTTTCTTTCTCTTTTCTTTAAAAAGAAATATATAGCCATCATTCACGGCAGTGAAGTGCAATTATCCAATAAAATACTTCGAAAGCTAACAGACCGCTCCTTAAAACGTTTTAATAAGGTAATTGCTGTAAGCAACTATACCAAGTCCTTGATTTCTCATTTATCATTTAAGGAAATTGAAGTTGTTCCGAATGGATTCGAAATACAACTTCCGGTTATTGTTGCAACTAAAAATGACCCCGTTCCTGTGTTGATAACCGTTGGCAATGTAACCCAGCGTAAGGGGCAGCAAAATATTATAAATGCTTTACCGCTTCTTTTAAAAAAGTATCCCGATCTCAAATATCATATAGTCGGCATTCCAACTGACAGGGATAGATTGGAGAAATTAGCTTTAAATTTAGGAGTAGAGGAGGCCGTGGTTTTCTTTGGAAAAGTTTCGGAAAAAGAAAAAATAGAATTGCTGCAGCAAGCCGATGTTTTTGTTATGTTGAGCGAAACCACAAAGTCAGGCGATGCAGAAGGCTTTGGAATTGCCATTTTGGAAGCCAACGCGATAGGAATACCCGCAATCGGATCTTTAGGCTGTGGCATTGAAGACGCAATAGACAATGGTGTTTCCGGCAAGTTGATTAACCCCAAGGACCCGAATGAATTTGCTGATGCATTGGAAGAAATATTAAACAATTATGAAACCTATTCCCAAAATGCAATAACCTGGTCCCAGGATTTTAAGTGGGATAAAGTGATTAAGTTATATTTGGATATTTTAAAATGAAGGAAACAAGAATAAAAACATAAGACAATAAAAAATACTAATAGCCATTATTAAAACGGAATTGGTTCCCCCTTTCAAGAGCCTGTCCCGAGCTTAACTAGGGAGGATTAGGGGGATGTTTAGTAGGTTGTGGAAAATAACTATTGACACCATCCAAAAGCGACAACCACAAACAACCAACCGACAACAGAACAAAAATAAAATTAAGAAACCCACTTTGTGCCCTTTGTGATACTCTTTGTGCTCTTTGTGGTTAAAAACCGACAACTGCGAACAGACAACCGCCAACCGACAACCGAAATGAAACTCGCCATCATCTCCCATACCGAACATTACAAAAAAGAGGATGGCACTATCGTAGGGTGGGGGCCGACTATTAGTGAGTTAAATCACCTCGCCCAAGATTTTGGGAAAATATACCATATCGCTTTTTTGCACTCTGGCACTCCACCGCCAAGTTCCTTGCCTTATACTGCATCAAATATAGAATTTGTACCACTACAACCCGTGGGCGGTAAGGGACTTGTTGCCAAACTTAAGATTATTCGTAATATACCCATAATCATACATACGGTACGAAAAACGCTGAAAAAGGTGGATGTCTTTCAAATGCGTACCCCTACCGGCATCGGAGTATTTTTAATTCCATACCTTACCCTCTTCAGCAGTAAAAAAGGTTGGTACAAATACGCTGGTAACTGGAACCAAGATAATCCTCCATTGGGTTATGTACTACAACGTTGGATGCTAAAAAACCAAAATAGAAAGGTAACTATCAACGGTCGCTGGCCAAAACAACCCAAACACTGTTTGACTTTTGAGAATCCGTGCCTTACTGAAAAAGAGCGGGAGGAAGGCTTGCAAATAACAAATACTAAATCCT
>MDSW01110445.1_pt1 | contig 35995 bp, 36 predicted proteins | sample 811171 | NCBI WGS metagenome assembly MDSW01 (sample SAMN05326641, study PRJNA326480) | marine metagenome | isolation source: seawater | place: Atlantic Ocean: North West | collected 2012 | reverse complement strand
CAACGCTTCGATCACCGCGCAATATAACACTGGGATACTTCCAAGTAATGGCAGAACCCGTTTCTACCTGAGTCCAAGAAATTTTGGCATCATCACCACGGCACAACCCACGTTTTGTAACAAAATTATATATCCCACCCTTACCATTCTCATCACCAGGATACCAATTTTGCACTGTAGAGTATTTTATTTCAGCATCATCAAGCGCAATAAGTTCAACTACAGCTGCATGAAGCTGATTTTTATCTCTCATTGGCGCTGTACAACCTTCCAGGTAACTAACATAACTTCCTTTATCTGCAATTATCAAAGTTCTTTCAAATTGTCCTGTTTCAGCAGCATTAATCCTAAAATAAGTTGATAATTCCATCGGACACCTTACTCCTTCAGGAATATATACAAAAGAACCGTCAGTGAATGTTGCTGAATTAAGAGTAGCAAAAAAATTATCAGACATAGGAACTACGCTACCAAGATACTTTTGGACTAATTCTGGATAATTTTTTACTGCTTCAGAAAAAGAACAAAATATTATTCCATGCTTCTTTAATTCATCTTTGAAAGTAGTTGCAACAGATACACTATCAAATACTGCATCTACAGCAACGCCAGCTAATACTTTTTGTTCTTCCAAAGGGATGCCTAACTTTTTATAAGTTTCTAAAAGTTTTGGATCTACTTCATTAAGAGATTTGGGTTTCTTTTTAAATCCCTCTGGGGCAGCATAATAGTAAATATCTTGATAATCAATTTTAGGAAAATTAATATTAGCCCATGATGGATCTTTCATCGATTTCCATTTTTGAAAAGATTTTAATCTCCAATTTAACATCCATTCGGGTTCATTTTTTTTATCTGATATAAATTTAATTATTTTTTCATTAATACCCTTCTCTGCTCTTTCTGTTTTAATATTGGTTTCAAATCCATATTTGTAACCTTCATCAGCAAAGGAAGTAATTTGACTATCAAAATCTTTAGAATTCACAATTATCAAATATCTTAAAAAAAATAAAAATCCAGATATTTTGGGAAAAATTCAATATTTTTAGAATTCATTCTAATTTAATTATTACTTTTAGTGATCCAACCGCCCCCTAGTACTTGATTATTAAGATAAAAAACACAAGCTTGTCCTGGAGAAGTTGTATTTATTTCATTATCGAAGATAAACTCTCCTGAGTTAGATTTTATATTTAAAGTTCCTGAGGTTTCTATTTGGGTAGATCTTATTTTAGCAAAACATTTTAAATTTTTCTTAGAAATATTTTCATCTAGCCAGTTAATTTTGTTTAAAGTAATAGCATTTTTTTTTAAAAAACTTTGACCACCTAAAGTAATTTCATTTTTTTTCTTATCAATATTTATAACATATAATGGATGTTCTTTTCCACCTATGCCTATGCCTTTTCTTTGCCCTATAGTATAATTAGTAATTCCTTTATGTTTGCCTAAAATATTCCCTTCATGATCAATAAAATCTCCTTCAATATTTAATTCTGGTTTTAACTTGTTAATAAGATCTCTATAAGAATTAGATGTCACAAAACAAATATCTTGACTATCTGGTTTATCGCTTACTTTTAAATTAAATATTTTTGCCATTTCTCTTATCTCAGTCTTTAAATAATCACCAAGTGGGAATCGAACATAATCTAACTGTTCTTTAAGAGTTGCAAAAAGAAAGTAGCTTTGATCTTTAAATTTATCTTTAGCTTTAAACAATTTAGCATTTGTTTGTCCTCCTATACGTCTTACGTAATGTCCGGTGACTAAAGTATCCGCATTCATTTTTTTTGCTTCATTTAATAGATCAGTAAATTTTACAGTCTGATTACATTGAATACAAGGAACAGGGGTTTTTCCTTCTGCATAAGTTTCAATAAAATTATCTATTACTCCATCAAAAAATTTATCTTGATAATTAAGAATAATATGTGGAATATCAAATTTACTTGCTACTTCTTTGGCATCAGCTATATCTCTGCCAGCACAGCAAGATTTATTACTTTTAGCTGAGGTTTGTTGATATAGATTCATGGTAACGCCAGTTACGTCATAACCTTCTTTTTTGAGCATAACAGCTGCTACTGAACTATCAACGCCCCCAGACATAGCAACCACAACCTTTGTATCCCTACAATCTTTGTTAAAACCTAAACTATTCATAAAATAAATTTTAATCTATATTTACAAATTTGTTTTAGTTCAATAATACCCTTATTTAAATGGTTGATTTATTTATTCCAGGACCAGAAGGGAAAATTGAAGCTAAATATAGTCACAATAATAGGGATAATTCACCCATAGTATTAATACTCCATCCAGATCCTGCAAAAGGTGGTACAATGAATTCTAAAATCATTTTCCAACTATATAAAATTTTTATAAAAAATGGATTTTCATCTATTCGCTTTAATTTTAGAGGTGTGGGCAAAAGTGAAGGAATGTTTGATGATGGAGAAGGAGAATTAAGTGATGCAGCTAGTGTTTTAGATTGGTTACAACAATACAATACAAACTCTAAAATTGTTTGGGTTGCTGGATTTTCTTTTGGAGCCTGGGTAGCTATGCAACTATTAATGAGAAGACCAGAAATTAATGGATTTGTCTGTGTATCTGCACCAGCAAATGTAAGAGATTTTAGTTTTTTAGCACCATGTCCTTCTTCAGGACTAATTTTGCATGGAGATAAAGATTACATAGCATCATATGACTCCACAAAAATTCTCTCAGAAAAGCTTCAAAAACAAAAAAAAGTAGAAATAGCTTTTAAAACTATTAAAGGTGCAGATCATTTTTATGAAAATTATGGAGAGCAGTTTTCTTCATCTATTGACTCATATATTAAAAGCAGATTAAATGCTTCAGAATCAGCATGATTTTACTGATATTATTTTAAGTAATGAAATATAAATCTGATTTTTTAAATGAAATAAGCAAAAGGGGTTTTATTTATCAATCTACAGATATTGAAGAGTTAGATTCATTAATGTCTAAAAAGAAAATTTCAGCCTACATAGGATTTGATATAACAAGTGATAGTTTACATATTGGAAGTTTAGTCCAGCTTATGCTTCTTCATTGGCTAGATTGCTATGACCATAAGCCAATAGCCTTAATGGGTGGAGGAACAACTCTGGTTGGAGATCCTTCAGGAAAAGATGAATCAAGAAAAATTTTAACACTAAAAGAAATTGAAGATAATATAAAAAAAATAAAAGAAACTTTTGGCAAATTTATAGATCTCAATAAAAATGGAAAACTAATTAATAATTATGATTGGTTAGCTCAAATAAATTATGTAAATTTTTTAAGAGAGATTGGATCAAAGATTACAGTAAATAAAATGTTAACCTTCGATTCAATTAAAAATAGACTGGATAGAGAACAGCCTCTTACATTCTTAGAATTTAATTATATGCTTCTTCAATCTTATGATTTTTATTATCTAAATAAAGATTATGATTGTATATTGCAATTAGGTGGTTCAGATCAGTGGGGCAATATTGTAAACGGTATTGATTTAATTCGAAAACTAAATAATAAAAAAGCTTTCGCTATTACTTCGCCACTTATTACTAACAATGATGGATCCAAAATGGGAAAAACAGAAGATGGAGCTATATGGTTAGATGAAAATAAATTTTCAAATTATAATTTTTATCAGTTCTGGAGAAATGTAGATGATGCGGACGTACCTAAATTTCTATTACTTTTTACAAAATTACCTTTAGATGAAGCCTTAAAACTCTCAAAACTAAAAGGGCAAGAAATAAATGAGGCAAAAAAGATACTTGCTTTTGAAGTAACTAAATTATCTAGGGGTGAAAACCAAGCTAAGGAAGCTATGGAAATATCTATGAATATTTTTTCACATAATACTCTTGATGATCGCATTTCTTCTTATAGTGTTTCTTTAAATAATATTAAAAATTCATCTTTCTCAATACTTGATGCTATTGAAAAATTAGATTTAGTAAAAAGCAGAAGTGAAACTAAAAGATTAATAAAGTCTAATGGAATCAAAATTAATGATAAGAACTATGAAAAAAAAGATTTTTCTTTATCCGATTACTGTGCTGAGAAAGAAATTAAAATAACTATTGGTAGAAAAAAAATTGGTATAATCAAAATAATTTAATTTGTTATTTATAAGATAAGTGATTTTTGCAGAAAATTATCAATATTTCCATTAAGAATATCATTAACATTAGAAGATTCTTCTTTGGTTCTTAAATCTTTAATTAATTTATATGGATGTAAAACGTAGGACCTGATCTGATTCCCCCAACCAATTTCTTTTTTCTGATTATTGATTTTATTTTCTTCTTCTTTTCTCTTTTGCAACTCTAGCTCATAAAGTCTTGACTTTAACATAGACATTGCATTGGCTTTATTTTTATGTTGAGATCTATCACTTTGGCATTGAACTACAATTTCTGAGGGTAAATGAGTGATTCTTACCGCACTATCAGTTTTATTGACATGCTGACCTCCAGCACCAGAGGCCCTGTAGGTATCTACTCTTAAATCTGCATCGTTTATTTCTATATTAATTTTTTCATCAATCTCTGGATAGACCCACACACTTGCAAAACTAGTATGTCTTCTTTTATTACTATCGAAAGGAGATATTCTAACTAGTCTATGAATTCCACTTTCTTTTTTTAACCACCCATATGAAAAATTTCCTTCAATTTTAATTGTAGATGATTTAATGCCTGCTTCTTCACCTTTAGATTCTTCAAGTAAAAGAACTCTAAAATCTTTATCCTCTGCCCATCTTATATACATACGTTGTAACATTGACGCCCAATCTTGACTTTCCGTTCCTCCTGCTCCAGCATGAAATTCAAGAAAGGCATTATTTGAATCTGCCTCTTCACCCATTAAATTTAAATATCTTATATTAGTAGAGTCTTTTACTAAAATTTCAGATTCTACTAAAAGCTGTTTAAATGATTCAGAATCATTTTCATCAACAGCAAATTTATAAAATTCTTTTAAATCTTTTAAAGATTGATCTATTTTATTAAAATCAAATAATCTTTTTTCTAAAAACTTTATTTCTTGAAATAAAGATTTGGTATTCGGTTTTTTCCATATATTTGGATCATTTGATTTAGTTTTTAGTTCTTCTAAATTTTTAGAGAGTTTGCTGTAGTCAAACACCCCTCCTTAAAAGATCAAAGTTAACTTGAATTAACTCAATATTTCTTTCTATTTGTTCATTTATCATTTCTATTCTAATAATAAACTACCTGTGCCAGAAATGGAATTATTATTAATAGAGCTTAGATTGTCTAGTTTCATAACATTCTTTTTATTATATGGCTCAGTTCCAATCATAAATGCCTCAATAATACCCTCAGTATTTTTAGTAGCCAAACCTGTTTTTGGATCAATTTTAACAAAACTTAAGCCTGAAGGCACTCGAAATGGAATTTTATTAAAATTAATATTTGCCTTATCCATAAAATTTTTAAAAATAGGAACTGCAACAGCTGAGCCCGTTTGTTTGTAGCCTAAGCTTTTTGGTTTATCATGACCAACAAAAACACCTACAGCTAAATCTGGCGAAAAACCTATGAACCAAGCATCCTTATTATTATTTGTTGTACCTGTTTTTCCTGCAAGCGGTATATTTAAAGAAGATATTTTTTTTCCAGTACCTCTTAATACTACTCCTTCTAACATTGATGTAATTTGATAAGCAATTCTTGAATCTAAAATCTTGTTTTGATTAGAAAATATCTTAGGAAGATTATAATTTATTTCTTTATTTTTTTGCAAACAATTTATACATTTTTTTATTTCATTATTTATAATTTGTTTTCCAGTTTTATCATGTACACTTACTATTAAAGTTGGGCTAATTTCCATTCCTCCATTAACTATCATAGCATAAGCATTTGTTAGTTCAATTAAAGTAACTTCTCCAGAACCAAGTGACATTGATAAATTTTTATCCATAAATTTATTAATTTTAAAATCCTTGGTTGTTTGTAATATCTTAGGCATTCCAATTTTATCTGCTAGTCTTATAGTCATTAAATTTCTAGATTTTTCTATTCCTGTACGCATAGTATTAAGTCCATAAAATTTATCAGTATAGTTTGACGGCTTCCATTTAGGTAGACCAGGACCTTGATCTATTACATAGGGCGCATCTAAAATTAAAGTTGAAGGACTATAACCTTCTTTTATAGCAGAAATATAAACAAATGGTTTAAATGCTGATCCGGGCTGTCTTTTTGCTTGAGTGGCTCTATTAAATTCGCTCAAATTAAAGCTAAAACCACCAGATAACGCAAGTACTTTACCTGTGTGAGGATCAATAGCTACAATAGCTCCATTAACTTCAGGTATTTGACGTATTATTAAATCAGAATTTTTAATTTCAGCAAAAAAAATATCGCCTGAAATAAATTTTTCTTTAGCTAGCCACTTATTCTCTTCTAAATTTAGATTTATATTAAACTTTTTGTTATTTTTATCTCTTACTATTATTATATTTTTTTCAGAACTAATTGTTTGGTAAATTTTCCAATTATCTGGAAAAGGACTTTTAATTTCTTTTATAAAAGTATCAAAGTTTATAGATTTGTCCAAGTTATTTATTGGTCCTTTCCATCCACTTTTTTTATCTTGTTTAATTAATCCATCAATTAAAACTTTATCTAAAGTCTTTTGTAAATTTGTATTTATTGATGTTTTAATAATAAAACCCTCTTCATATAAAGATTTATTTCCTAATAAATTATTAAGTTGTTTTCTTACTTCTTCTTTAAAATAATCTCCCCCTTTAAAATTATCTTCATATCTCTCTACAACAATTAGAGGTTGATTTGATGATAATAATTGTTTTTTATTGATAAAATTATTTTGATACATTTTTTTTAAAACCCAATTTCTACGTTGAATTGCATTTGAATATTTAGTTTTTGGATTATAATTATTAGGTGCTTTTGGAAGGGCTGCCAAAAAAGCACATTCTTCTATTGTAAGATCACTTAGAGGCTTATTAAAATAATTCATACTGGCCGAAGCAACTCCATACGAGCCATAACCTAAATAAATATCATTTAAATAAAGTTCCAAAATCTTTTCTTTACTTAAAATATTTTCAATTCTAATAGCCAAAATAATTTCTTTAAACTTCCTTTCAATACTTACTTCATTTGTTAATAGTAAATTTTTAACTACTTGTTGAGTAATTGTAGATGCACCAATCATTCGACGACCATAAAATTTATTTAATATATTGGTAAAAGTAGCTCTAATTATAGCAGCAATATCTATTCCAAAATGACTATAAAAATTTTTATCTTCAGCAGCAATAAAAGCATTAATTAAATTTTTTGGTATACGATTAACTGGAATAAAAATACGTTCTTCTATAAAATATTTATCAATAATTAAACCATCTGAAGTGAATACCCTAGAGGTTAAATTAGGGTTATAGTTTTTTAATTCATTATAACTTGGTAATTCTGGAGAGTATTCCCACAAAAGATATATCAGTAACCCAAATCCAAAAAATATAGAGAAAATAGCAAGAAATATGATTTTTCTTATAAATTTAATTATTTTACTCATGTTTAGAATTTGTAGATTGTGAAAGAGTTAAAAATATGACAATAGGCTATTACATAATAGAAAAACAATAAAATCATTCAATAATTTAAAAAACTATCACAAAATATCAATGAATTATAAATTTAAAAATTACTACGGAGTTTCAAAAATATGTCAAAAAAAATACTTATCGATACATCTAATACAGATGAAACAAGGATTGCAGTAACATCAGATGGAAAATTAGATGATTATGAAATAGAATATGAAAAGAAGAATGCAATTAAAGGAGACGTATATTTAGCTAAAATTACTAGGATTGAGCCTTCTTTGCAAGCAGCTTTTGTAGATTTTGGCTCAAATCGTAATGGTTTTTTGCCTTTAACTGAAATTCACCCTGACTATTTCAAAATACCAGTAGCTGATCAAGATAAATTATCTAAATTAATAACAAATCTCAAATCAGATAATGAAAATGAAATAGACGAAAATGAAAAAAGTGAAAATGAAAATTTAAAAGATAATAATCAAAATGAAAATAATGAAATTTCAAATGATATTGAAATTAGAAAAATTAAAAGAAAAAAAGACCCTAAGAAAGAATATTTAAATTTTTTTCGAAAATATAAAATTCAAGATGTAATCAAATCTAGGCAAGTTATATTAGTACAAATTAATAAAGAAGAGAGAGGGTTTAAAGGAGCTGCTTTAACTACATTTTTATCTTTTGCTGGGAGATACTGTGTTCTTATGCCTAATAGTTTGAATAAAGATGGTATTTCTAGAAAAATTGGAGATATTGAAGAAAGAAAGAAAATTAAAAATATTTTATCTAGCGTTAATGTTCCTGAAAATATGTCTATTATTATAAGAACTGCAGGTATAGGTAAAACAAAAAAGGAAATTTCTAAAGATTTAGCTTTCTTAACAAATCAATGGAATAAAATAAGAGAAAATACTCTAAAATCTGAGGCTCCAAAAAAAATATATGAAGAAGGCAGTATTATAAAAAGAACTATTAGAGATTTGTTAACTGATGAAGTGGATGAAGTTTTAATAGAAGGTAAAAATGGATATGATAATGCTAAAAAGCTTGCTAAGAATATTATTCCTAATAAATTAAGAAAAATAAAACACTTTAAATTTAAAGATAGGTCACTCTTCAGTGAAAATAATATTGAGAATCAAATAAATGAATTATTTAGTTTAACTGTTAAGCTAGAATCAGGTGGCTCTATAGTTATAAATACTACTGAGGCATTAGTAGCTATAGACGTTAATTCTGGAAAAAATACGTCTGAAAGAAATATAGAAAGTACAGCCTTAAAAACTAACTTAGAAGCTGCAACAGAAGTTGCAAGACAATTAAGATTAAGAGACTTAGGTGGCTTAGTTGTAATTGATTTTATAGATATGGAAGACTACAGAAATAATTTTAAAGTTGAAAAAGCGATCAAATCTGCTTTATACAAAGATAGGGCAAGGGTACAGGTTGGACGAATTAGCATGTTTGGTCTTTTAGAACTTTCTAGACAAAGACTGAGATCAAGCCTTATTGATAGATCTTTTGAAAAATGTCCTTATTGCAATGGTTCAGGCTTAATACTAAATTCAAAATCTATATCAGACCAAATAATAAAAGTTATTAATGAAAAATTAAGTGCAGGAAAAAAAATCATACTGCAAGTTAAATGTAATTCTGCTTTAGCAGAAAATCTTATGAATGAAAAAAGGACTGAAATAAATCTTTTAGAGACAAAGTATGCTAGCAAAATAGCATTCATTTTTGATAATCATTATTCATTACATGAACCTACAATAGAAATAGTAAAAGAAAAAGATAGTGGAAACCAAATAAATATTGAAAGAAAAGAAAATACAAAAAAAATAACCAAAAAAACAAAAAAGAAATCAACTAAAAAACAATCTGCTTCTTCAAGTTCTTCAAAAAAAGAAAATAATATTAAGCAACCCAAAAAGAAAGTCCTTAATGAGGTTAAAAATGATAAAATTAAAACATCAAATGCAAATAAAGAAATAAAAAATGAAATCGATAAAAATATTTCCTCTAAAGAAAATAAGGATTTATCAAATTTAGAAAATAATGAAAAATCTGGTTGGTGGTCAGAATAAATAAATGAAAAAAATAATTATTATATTTTTTTTTTTTTTCAAAACTTAATGCAGCGACTATATTAGATTATGAAACTGAATTATTAATTAATGATCTTTTAGATGATATTACTAGTGTCAATGGGTATGAACAAGATATACCTTTTGAAATTATTCTTGATGATGTTCCTAACGCTTTTATTAATGAAAATAGAAAACTTTTTATTTCTACAGGTTTATTAAAAAATTTAGAATCATATGAAGCCTTAGTAGGAGTTTTAGCTCATGAATTAGGCCATCTTCATAGATTCCATATATCTAAAAGGAAAGAGTCAAAAAAAAATATTAGTAATGTTAATAATCTTACAAATTTAAGTCTAATTGCAGGTTCTTTGCTACTTCAAAACAACAGATATTTATTAGAATCAATAGTAACAAATCAAGTTGGAATTCAAAATTATTACCTTTCTTTTAGTAGAGAACAAGAAAGAGAGGCTGATTACTATGGAATAGAAACTTTAGATAAACTTAATCTCTCCAAAAAACCTCTCGTTAAATTCTTAGAATTATTAGAAAAAAATTCATATCAAAAAGGTTTTACTGAAGAATATTTTAAATTTTCTACTCATCCAATATTTGAAGAAAGATATAAAATTATTAATAATTCAAGTAATAATTCTAATTTTGATTTTGATAAAAATCTTGATGAAAGATTTAATTTTGTTAAGGCTAAAATTTATGGATTTACAGAAAGTGATTTAAATATATCTGAAGAAAATTTAAAAAAAGAATTTATAAACTATGCAAAATCAATAATTCTTTCTAAAAATGGAAAATTAAAAAAATCTATGGAGTTATTAAATTCTTCATTAAAACTTTATCCAAATAATAAATTTATTTTAGAAACCAAAGCTGATATACTCTATGCAAATGGCTATTTATCTGAAGCTTTGCTTTTTTATCAAAAAGTTAGTGAGAGTTATCCGCTAAATAATTATGTAAAAAGTAGAATTTTTGATATTAAATTTACTACTAACAATATTAAAGAATATAATATGTCAAAAATGTTATTTGATGAAAATTCATACCTACTTTTAGTATTTTACAATAATTCAGATTTGAATTTAAAGTTTGGTGAACTTGCTAGAAATAGTTATTATTATAATTGGATAAATTATTTTATGACTATTGAAAAATTTTACAATAAAGAACTTCACAAAAATGATTTAATAGAAAATCTAGTTTTAATTAACGACAAAACTTCTGATATAATTTTAAAAGATTTAATCAAAAAATATTTGAGTATAATTAATGAAAACTCTTAATGGTTCACTAACTTATAATGATTATCTTAATCTTATAAAAAAAAATTATATAAAAAGCTCAAATTTTTCTCTAAGTCAAGTTCAACCCTCAAGTGTCGATTTAACATTAAGTGAAGAATGTTATGAAATAAATGCAAGCTTTCTAAGTTCTTCAAAGTCTATTAGAAATAATTTAAAAACAACAATCATTAAAAAAATTGATCTTAGCAAAAAATATGTATTTAAAAAAAATAAAACTTTTTTAGTCAGACTAAATGAATCACTGAAATTAAATAATAATATATTTGGTTTATGCAATCCTAAAAGTAGCACTGGCAGATTAGATATTTTTTGTAGAACAATACTAAATTACAGTAATGAATATGAGAAAATTCCATTAAATTATAATGGTGAAATGTTCATTGAAATTACTTCTCGTTCTTTTGATATTGAATTTCAAAAAGGAGATTCTTTAAATCAAATGCGATTAATATTTAATAGGCACAAATTTATTAATGATACTAATTTGCTAAATTATCATAAAAAAGATTTTTTAGTTAAAAATAGTAATAATAAAAAAATTATACCTAATATTAATAATGGTCTTAAGATAAGTGTAGATTTATCTAAAAAAAATACAGTAAATGCCTATGTAGCAAAAAAAAATTCACCTAAACTTTCTTTCAGCAAAAAGAAATTTCATAAAATTAGTGATTTTTGGACTCCTGTTAATGTAAAAAATAACAGAATTTTAATTGAAAAAGATAAGTTTTATATTTTAAGGTCAAAAGAAAAAATTCAAATTCCAACTAATATGGCTGGAGAAATGATACCTTATGATACTGGTTTAGGTGATTTTAGAGTACATTACGCAGGTTTTTTTGATCCTGGATTTGGCATAGTAAAAGGTTCTTATGCTGTTCTAGAAGTTAAAACCAATGAAGTTTCTTTTCTACTAGAAGATGGTCAAGCAATTGCTAGGATAAAATACGAAATGCTTAATAAAAATACAAAAATCCTATATGGATCAGATTTAAAATCAAACTATCAACATCAGACACTTGCTTTGAGCAAACACTTTGTTTAAAATTAGATTATGAAGAAAATTATAGTTATTAATGGGCCCAATTTGTATATTTTAGGAGATAGAGAAAGCTCTATTTACGGCAGTATTTCTCTTAAAACGATTGAGGAATTATGTGCACAAAAAGCAGAAGACTTAAAACTTGTTTGTTTTTTTTGTCAGAGCAATAATGAGGGGGAATTAATAGATTTTATACATTTAGCTCAAAAAGATTATGACGGTCTTATAATAAATCCTGCTGCTTTCACTCATACTTCTGTAGCGCTTTTAGACGCTTTAAGATCTTTAGATAAACCTAAAATTGAAATACACTTATCAAATATCTATAAAAGAGAAGAATATAGAAAAAAAAGCATTACTTCAGAAGGGGTAGATGGGCTAATCTGTGGTTTTGGAAGCTTAAGCTATATACTAGCTATAGAAGCTATAAGTAAAATAATTTATAAATAAAGTTAATATGCCAAAGATAGATAAAACTGACCTAGAAAATATTTCTATATTAAAAAAAGAATTAAAACTTAAAGGAATAAGTACTGTAAAAATTAAAAAAGGTAATTATGAAATTGAATTATCTTCTTCTAGTAACTCAATAATAAAAAATATTCCTACTTCTGTACCTGATGAAAACAAAAGCTCTGATAAAATTGAAAACAAAACTTCAAATTTAAAAAATGAAAATATAGTAAAATCACCAATGGTTGGAGTAGCATATTTATCAGCTGATCCATCTTCCCCTCCTTATGCTAAAGTTGGCCAACATATTAAACAAGGTGATACACTTCTATTGATTGAGGCGATGAAAACATTCAATGAAGTAAAGGCTCCAAGATCAGGTGTTATTAAAAAAATTATAGTCCTTAATAGCCAACCTGTAGAATTTGGAGACGATTTAATTATTCTAGAGTAAATGTTTAAAAAAATTTTAATCGCTAATAGAGGTGAAATAGCATTAAGAGTGCTTAGAGCTTGTCGCGAACTTAATATTAAAACAGTAGCTATTCATTCTGACGCGGATGAATCTGCTATGCACGTTAGAATGGCAGATGAAAGTGTGTGTGTTGGTCCTTCTTCAGCACAATCTAGCTATCTTAATGTTCCTGCAATTATAACTGCTGCGACAATCACCGATGTTGATGCTATTCATCCAGGTTACGGTTTCTTAAGTGAAAATCAAAGATTTGCAGAAATTATAGAAGAACATAAAATTAAATTTATAGGACCAAACTCAAAACACATAAATCTTATGGGCAATAAAATAACTGCAAAAAAAATAATGGAAGATAATAAAATTCCAACTGTGCCTGGCATTAACGAAATTACTAATTTAGATGAGGTAAAAAAATTTATAAAAAAAGTTGGCTTTCCTATTATCATCAAGGCTGCTAGCGGAGGTGGTGGAAAAGGAATGAGAATTGTTAATCATCTTAATGAATTGGAAAAAACAATTAAAGAAGCAAAGCTTGAGTCAAAAAAATCATTTAATGATGATACTTTGTATATTGAAAAATTTTTATCAAATCCAAAACATATTGAAATACAAATTTTAGCTGATTCTCATGGTAATGTTATATATTTAGGAGAAAGAGACTGTTCAATACAAAGAAAACATCAAAAATTAATTGAAGAAAGTCCTAGTACAGTTTTAGATAACAATAAAAGAAAGATGATTGGCAATCTATGCAAAAATGCTGTTCAATCAATTGGTTATGAAGGTGTGGGAACATTAGAATTTCTTTATGAAAATGATAAATTCTATTTTATGGAAATGAATACTCGTTTACAAGTTGAACATCCTGTTACAGAAATGGTAACTTCCATTGATTTAGTTAAAAAACAAATTCAAGCCGCTCAAGGTGAAAAAATTAATTTAAAGCAAGAAGAAATCGAAATCAAAGGGCATTCAATTGAGTGTAGAATTAATGCAGAACATCCTGAAACATTTATTCCATCTCCTGGAAAAATTAATCAATACCATCAACCCGGTGGGTTAGGCGTAAGAGTAGATTCTGCTGTTTATCAAGGATATTCAATACCTCCTCATTATGATAGCATGATTTCTAAACTGATTACTTATGGCGATTCTAGAAATGACTGTATTCAAAAAATGAAAAGGGCTCTTGAAGAGTATGTTATAATTGGAATAGATACTAATATACAGCTACATCAAAAAATTATTCAGTCAAATGAATTTATTTCAGGAAATTATAATATAAATTATATGTCTAAATTTGATTTATAAAATTTTAGATATTAAATCTTTATTAGAATTTTATAAAAAAGGTTTTTTCCCAATGGGTGAAAATTCTTACAGTGACAATATCACTTTTTATAAACCTAAAAAAAGATTTATTATTCCAATAAAATCATTTCATATACCAAAAAGATTATTCAAAGAATTTAAAAAAGAAAAGTTTGAACTATCAATAAATTCAAATTTCATATCAGTAATTGAGCATTGTGCAAAGCCTAGAAAAAATGAAGGTCAAACTTGGATTAATAAAATTATCACCAATACATATATTCAGTTATTTAAAGAAGGCTATGCAAAGTCAATAGAGTGCTACTATGAAAAAGAACTTGTAGGAGGTTTGTATGGTATTCATATTGGAGGATGTTTTTTTGGGGAAAGCATGTTTAGCAAAAAAAATAATTCTTCTAAGCATTGTTTACTTTTCTTGATAAGTATTTTGCAAAATAATAATTTTATTTTACTTGATTCTCAGTTCTATAATCATCATCTATTACAATTTGGTGCAAAAGAAATAGATGACAGAGAGTATCAAAAGATATTACAAAAAGGGATTAATAAAAGTTGTATTTTTCCTAAAACTTTCAATATTGATAAATCAATTTATATTTTGCAACTTTTAAGCCATAAATCATAAATTGGATGCTCTAAAGGAGTTATAGCTGGACTAGATGATATCATCCAGCCTTGATATATTAAATTTTTACTTTCAAAATTTGTTTGATCATAAATTTTTAACAATACAAAGTTTTCAGGTATTTTTTCAGGAGGAGTTTTGTAGCAAGCATAAACTTCAATCTGAAGTGATTCAAACTTTGCTGATTCATTAACATTGATAATAATTGTCTCTACTCTAGCTGTGATTTTATCTAAAATCTGCAGTTCAACAAATTTGCCTTCTATAGTATCAGCAAAAGTTTCTATTGAGATAAATAGAGTAAAAATAAAAAAAATTAATTTATGGGTCCCAAGTTTCATATTCTTCATTGATTAATTGATCATCATGAGATTTTGAAAGAGGATGTGATTTAGGATAATAAGCTTTATTTGTTCCAGTCATATTTGGTTCATGGTCTTTTTGCCATGGATATATATGTTTATAATCTAGAGGGGGTTTATCTATAGATTTATGTAACCATGCATGCCAATGAGGAGGAACCTTAGTGGCCTCAATCTCTCCCTTGAATATTACCCATCTTTTTGCTTTTAAATCAAAAAAATTTTTAGAGCTAGAATAATATTTATTTTGATATTTATCTTCTCCTACAAGGTTTCCATAAAACCAAGTGTATAAAGTTGTTCCTAAATTCATAATATAAAAAACACTATAAAGTTATTATTTAACTTTCCAATTTAATTTTTGTCCACCATAAAAATTTTTTATTTTTACCTCATTATTAATTGTAAATTCAGGCACTACCCATTCTTCTTTAATCAATTCTATTAAATTAGAATTGATAGGCATTTTATAAAAACTGGGTCCATTAATTGAACAAAAAATCTCTAATTTATCAAGAGCATTCTCCTCTTCAAAAATAGTTGCATAAAGTTCTAAAGAACAAGGAGATGAAAAAATTCCTGGTTTAGTAGAGATACTATCTGTTTTAAAATCAATATGATGAGGAGCAGAGTCTGTTCCTAAAAAAAACTTTTTATTTCCTGATGTAGCATAACCTCTTAAAGCTATTAAGTCTGACTCATCTTTCACAACTGGCATGCAAAAATGATGAGGATTTAAAGAATTATCACAAAAAACATCTTTCTTTGTTAATGTTAGATGTTGAGGAGTAATTGTAGCTGCTATATTTTCATTATTATTAACAAAATCTGCTCCATATTTTGATGAAACATGCTCTAATACAATTCTAATATTTGGAAATTTTTTTCGAATCAATGTTAGCTCATCATCAATAAAATATTTTTCTCTATCAAAAAGATCTATTTCTTCTGAAACTTTTTCACCATGTATTAGAAGAGGTTTATTCATTTTCTCTAATATTTCTAAAGAGGAGAATATATTTTGAATATTTGATACACCAAAACTTGAATTATTTGTTGCATTACTTGGATATAATTTTGCACCAACAAAAACTTCTTTTTCTAAAGCTTTTTTAAAATCTGATAAATCTAACTTTTCTGTTAAATAACATGGTATTAAAGGAATAAAATCTTTTTCCTTTACAACAGATTTGATTTCTCTTTTGTATTCAAGTCCTTCGTTAAATGTAGTTACAGGATTATTCAAATTTGGCATCACTATGCATCTGTGATTAATTCGTGATGAATATCTAGCTACTACCTCAAGCATTCTTTTTTCTCTTAAATGAACATGCCAATCGTCTGGCTGAATAATTTGCAATTTTTCAATCATAATAATTTATTTTGAACTATAATATCAAATATTTGATTAGGCTCTATAGATGTCATATAAGATTTTTCTCTATTAATATTAATTTTTTTAAAATACTCAAAATTTTCTTTTGTTCTTAGAATAAAACAATTTTGATTTTTATGCCCATAATATTTGTCATTAGTTGGGCCAAATAATGCTATTGTTTTTAAATTAGATGCGACTGATAAATGCATTAATCCAGAATCATTGCCTATAAATAAACTACTTTTTTTCATATAAGCAGAAGTTAATGTTAATTTTTCACCCATAAGATCTATAAAAAGATCTTTATCTATATCCTCTTGTATCTTTGATAAATATTTATCTCTTTCACTATATGAGCCAACTATAATGAATTTAATATTTTTGTAATTTGTTATTATTTTTTTTAATAACAAATTAAATTTATTTGCTGGCCAAATTTTAGGGTTCCAATTACCTCCAGGAAAAATGACAATATGTTTAAAATTAGAATCAATATTATCAATTACTTTATTATTTTCAGATTTATTAGTATGAATATATAATTTATCTGCTTTAAAATTAAAAAAATTGCTTAACTGTTCTATATGATGAAGTTTATTATTTTTTTTAAAAATATATTTATTTTTTGTATTTAAAAAAAAAGATAACAATGAAGATCTTAAATCAATAACAAAATCCCATTTTTCTTTTCTAATTTTTAAATACATTTCAATCCAATGTAAATTAAATCTCTTTTTTTTAATTATTATAATTTTTTCAAGCCCAGGGAAATGTTCATATATTTGTGCTGCTGTTGGCCCTATTAAAAAAGTAAACTTTGAATTAGGGTAATTATTGTAATAATGCTCAATTATACCCGTAGAAAGTATTGTGTCTCCTATCAAGTTTGATGATATAACTAGTATTTTCACAGGTTGTTAATATACAAATTTATAAATAAATAGAATATATATAATTTAATATATGGGTAGTGATTTCTTCATATGCAATACTCACTCAAATTTTTTAGAAATTAGAGGGGAAGATTGTGCTGAATTTCTTCAGGGACTGATAACAAATGATATTTATAAATGTCAAAAAAATAATCCAATATACTCATGTTTATTGTCTCCCCAAGGTAAATTTTTAGCTGATTTTTTTATAGCAAAGCAACCCTACGGTTACTTGGTTGAAATACATGAAAAATACTATTCATCTTTCTTGTCAAAATTAGAAATATATAGACTTAGATCTAAAGTGAATTTTAATAAAAATAACAATATTTCATCAATAATTGTTTTTTCTGATAAAGACAAAAATATTAAGAATTCTATTATATCTTTTAAAGATCCAAGAAATGATAATATTGGTGAAAAATTTTTTATCAGTAATAATAATAATGATAAAATAAAAATAGAAAAACTTAATGAAAATTCATTTGAAAAATATAAAGAAATTTTATTAAAAAATTTAGTACCATTTTGTCCTGATGATTTAGAAGAAAATAAATCTCTTTTGTTAGAAAATAATTTGCAAAATTTAAAATCAATAGATTGGGATAAGGGATGTTACGTAGGTCAAGAAATTACAGCTCGTATGAAATATAGAGCACTTTTAAAGAAAAAAATTTATTCACTTGAAATTATATCAGGAGAAATCAATGTTGGAGATAATATTATATTGGGCAAAATTTCTATTGGCAAAGTTATTTCTAAAGTCAATAAATACGTTCTTTGTATGTTAAAAATAGAGAATGCAAATGAAAATAGTAAAAAAAAGGACAAGATAGAAATAAATAATTCTATAACATTGAAATATTTATAATTTAAATTCTTTTCTAAAAATTATTAATGGAAACAATAATAAAATAAAAATTAATAATGTTGGTGTAAATACATTGTTTACTCCATAGTTATTTGCTACAAAACCCAGGGCAGCTGGGGCTCCAATAAATGTTCCATAAACAGATACAGATACTATTGTTATCCCTACTCCGCTATCAATCCCTTTAATTTTTCCAGCAAGGCTGTATGAAATTGGCACAATTGATGAACCGCCTATGCCCAATATTGCAAAGCCTATAATTGATGAAATCATTGAGTTGAAGTTTATTAATATAATTAAACTTAAGACTGTTAATAAAAATAAAAAAATTAATAGCTTAAATACACCCAACTTATCTCTAAACCAATCACCATAAAGTCTACCAATCACCATAAAAATATTAAAACTAATTGTTGCTATGCCAACTTGAAAACCATCTACTTCTATATAATCATTCATATATAGGGCTCCCCATGAATCAACGCTACCCTCAGTTAGAGCATTTGCCATTGCGATTATAGCTAATAAAAAAATTAAAATTGGCCAAATAAAAAATATATTTTTTTTATCTGTAGGTGAGCTTTTATTGTCTTCCAGCAATTTAAATGAAAACCAAAGATTTATTGGTAACATAATTACAATATAAATCAAAATATTTTTTAGAATAGAAATTTCCCATTGAAGAAAAAAACTTGTTATAAATGAACCAATTAATACACCTAGACTCCAAAAAGCGTGAAAACCTGACATCATAGATTTTTTTTCACGAGTTTCAATTTTAGACGCTTGTAAATTTATACAAATTTCAAAAAGGCCAAAACATACACCAAACCAAAAAGCTAAGAACATAAACGTTCCTAAGTCATTAATGAATGGAACAGGCAACCATAGAAGCCATTGAGCTAAAATGACATATATTATAATTTTTTTAGAAGAACTTTTAATTATTATATAATTTGCACAAAGCATCATAATAATTGATCCAATAGCAAATGTTGCCATAATATAACCAATGCCCAAATAATCTGTTTGAATTTGATCTCTTATAGTTGGAATTCTAATTGTCCAAAGCCCTATAGAAAATGCCATAATAAAAAAAAGAGCTTTACAAGCAAAAGTATCACTAATATTTTTCATAAAAATATAAAATAAAAAAAATTGAAATCTTTAATTAAAGTAATTCTTGTAGTAGTCTATTAATTCATCAACAGCTATTCTTTTTTGTTCCATACTGTCACGATCTCTAACTGTAATAGTATTGTCATCTAAAGTTTCAAAATCAACCGTTATGCATATTGGGGTTCCTATTTCATCATGACGTCTATAATTTTTTCCTATATTACCTGAATTTTCTAAGATTACCCTACCTAAACCAATTTTTTGTAGTTTTAATTTTATTTCTTTTGATAAGCTTACTAACTTTTCATTATTTTTTTTTAAAGGGATAACAGCTGCCTTTATAGGGGAAAGATGAGGTTTTAAAGCCAATAATATTCTTGAGTTTTCACTATCAATTTTTTCTTCTTTATAAGCCTCATTTAATAAAGCTAGCACACCTCTATCTACCCCAGCAGAAGGTTCTATTACATAAGGTATATAACTCTTTTTTTCACCTAATTTTTGAACACCTAATTTTGTAGTTGAGTTTTCATTTTTAATAACTTTAGAATTAATATTAAAATCTTTTTGATTTTTTGTATGAGAACCTAAATCAAAATCAGTTCTATTAGCAATTCCTTCTAATTCTTCTTCCCCATGCGGAAAATTATACATAAGATCAACAGTCGCTTTTGAATAATGTGATAAATCTTCTTTTTTTACATTCATTTGTCTTATATTATCTTTGTTAATTCCCTGATGAATCCACCAATTTAACCTTTGTTCTATCCAATATTTATGCCACTTATCATCTGAGTCTGGATCAACAAAAAACTCTAATTCCATTTGTTCAAATTCTCTTACTCTAAAAATAAAATTTCTTGGAGTAATTTCATTTCTAAAAGCTTTTCCAATTTGAGCTATTCCAAAAGGAACTACTCTGCTAGTTGAATCTAAAATGTTTTTAAAGTTTGTAAAAATTTGCTGGCATGTTTCAGGACGTAAGTATGCAAACGACGATCCATCATCAACAGGGCCTATAGCAGTTTTAAACATAAGATTGAATGGTCTTGAGTCAGTAAGATCTTTAGATTTACAATCTGGACATTCATTGTCTTTAATTTGATCAGCTTTCCATCTTGATTTACAAGAACGACAATCTACAAGGGGGTCTGTAAAAGTATCTTCATGACCTGACTGTTTCAAAACTATAGGAGAACTGAGTATAGAAGCATCTAAACCTTCAACATCATCTCTTTCATATACTATTGACTTCCACCAGGCTTGTTTCAAGTTATTTTTTAATTCAACTCCCATTGGGCCATAATCATATAAACCCTTAATACCACCATAAATATCATTAGACTGAAATATAAAACCCCTTCTCTTACACAGAGAAACTAATTCTTCCATGGTGCTTGCTACCATTAATTAATCCTTAGGTTTATATTCATTAGTTTTTGGATCTTTTTCTAAATCTATAATATTTTCATCATTACTTTTTTTAACTGAACTTTGAGGAAAAAATCTTTTAAATAAACGATATCCGTAAAGAACCAGTACGATAATGAAAAAAGTAATAAAAATTTTTTGGATCATAAGCCAAATCGAGACCACAAAGCCTTTTCTTCTAATTGATTTATAATTTGATCAGTATTAATCAAGGAAGAAGATAATTTTCTTTGAATAAAAGATTTTTTTTGGTCAATCATTTTTATTTTAGCTTTTTTTCCAAATCTTTCTCTTACCACCTCATGTATACTACCTATGCCATCAGCTAATCCTAGATCTATTGCATTATGACCTATCCAAAACCTACCACTGAAGAGTTCTTCAGAATCTTTTTCTTTAATCTTTGAACCTCTTCTTTGTTTTACATAAGTAATAAAGTTTTCATGAATTTGTTCCTGAATAATTTTTAATCTATCAATATCTTCTTTTTTTTCTTCTGAAAAAGGGTCTAAAAAACTTTTACTTTTACCTGATGTATAAATACGTCTCTCAACTCCTATTTTTTTTATTAAATCAACAAAACCAAAACCTGGAGAAATAACTCCTATTGAACCCAAAATTGAGTTACTATCTATAAATATTTCATCACCAGCACATGCCAACCAATATCCACCAGAAGCTGCTACATCCTCTACAAAAGTTAAAATTTTTTTATTTTTAGATTTTGAAGCATTAATTAATTTTTTAGCGATTAAAGAGGATTGTGTTGGAGAGCCTCCTGGAGAATTTACTATCAAAGCAACAGCAGGGGACTTTTTATATGAAAATAATTTTTCAATTAATTTGTCTAAAGTTAATATATTTAAACCTGACTTCATAAGTCCTGCTTGGCCTATAACACCAGATAGCCTTAGCGTTGGAATATCAACAGAACTCGAAAATAACGATTTTAACATAATCTCTCTTATCAAATGTTCTGAAGAGTAGAAAGTGTATTATTTAATCTATTTTTTTTAAAATTATCTATTTTTTTTAAAAAAAACTTGTATCTGGCTATTAATTAATCATAAATAAATAGTTTTATATGGGACAGGTCATAAAATTAAAAAAACATGGTGATGATTTTAACCTTGAAATATCAAAATTAACTAATCTATGCCAAGAGGATCTAAAATCAATAAATACATTAATTTTGGAAAAACTTGATAGCAATGTTCCTCTAATCCATGAAATTGCTTCATATCTTATTATGTCAGGAGGTAAGAGATTAAGACCTCTTTTAACTTCTTGCTGCTTTCATTTAATTGTAGATAAAATAAAAGACGAAAAAAATTATATAGGATTAGCTGCAGCAGTTGAATTTATTCATGCCGCAACTTTACTACATGATGATGTCATTGATGAAAGCAAAAAAAGAAGAGGTAATTTAAGTGCGAATGAAGTTTGGGGAAATAAAACAAGTGTACTAGTTGGAGATTTTTTATTCAGTAGAGCATTTCAATTAATGACAAAATATGGAAATTTAGAAATATTAAAAATATTATCAGATACAAGTGTTATAATTTCAGAAGGAGAAGTATTAGAACTAACTAATGACAAAGATCCAACAATCAATGAAGATGTCTATTTTGACGTTATTAATGGCAAAACAGCCTCTCTTTTTAGTGCAGCATGTCAAGTTGGTGGAATAAGTGCAAAAGGTAATATTAAAGAAATAGAATCTCTAAAATCATTTGGCACAAATTTTGGTATGGCTTTTCAACTTATCGATGATGCTATAGATTATTCATCTACCAATGACTCTTTAGGTAAAAATATTGGAGATGACTTTAAAGAAGGTAAAGTGACACTGCCAATTATACTTGCCTACTTAAGATCTAATAACGAAGAAAAACAATTTTGGCAAAAAACAATCATCAATTTAAATCAAGACAAAACTGATCTTGATAAAGCAATAGATATAATGCAAAAATATAATTGTATTTCTGATACTGTAGAGCGTGCAAAACATTTTGCTAGTGTTGCCATAGATAGCTTAGGAATATTTAAAGAAAGTATTTACAAAGATCATCTTTTAAACTTAATTGTATCTAGCCTGAATAGAATAAATTAATATTTTTCATAAGATTTTACCTCAATTAAGGTAGATCCAAAATAATTGTTTATATCTAGTTTTATTTCTGATCTTTTATCATTATTAATATAAACCGATCTAGCAAGTTCAATAAAATTTTCATCAAATTTTTTTTTTCTTTCACAATCTCGAATGTCATCTTCTATTTTCCATAGTTTTTCATTTACAGATAATAAATTACTTAGATATAATGAAATTTTTTTATCATTAACTGAATCCTCTAGAGTTGATTCAAGCAAAGAAAGCTCTTCATTAATTAAAATTAGTTTTTTTTTATCCTGAATATTTTTTTGTTTAATTTTTAAAATTGATATTTTGTCAATCAATTCACCAAGAGATATTGGGGTATTAATAATCATATTTATTTTCTGTTATAAATGTCATGATATCGAATTATATCATTTTCATCAAGTAAATCACCTAACCATACTTCTATAACTATTAATTTTTCTTCTTTCTTATTAGCCATGCGATGTTTAGTTTTTTGAGGGATAAATATATTTTCATTAATTTTAAAAGTTCTAGTTATCTCATTAACTGTAACCTCAGCCTCACCTTTAACTATAACCCAGTGCTCTGAACGGTTATCATGACTTTGTAAAGATAGTACCCCTCCTGGATTTACTACAATTCTTTTAACAACATAATTTTCTTTTTCCTCGATTACTTGATAAGTGCCCCATGGTTTAGAAACTATTGATGTCATAATTTAATAATTGGTATATATTATATTACTATTTCTTTAAAATGTATTTTTATGGTTAAAATTGCTCCGTCCATACTAGCTGCTGATTTATTAAAAATAAAAGAAGAGGTAAATATAGTTGATGAAGCTGGGGCAGAATATATTCACATTGATGTAATGGATGGAAACTTTGTTCCAAATATTACATTTGGTTCAAATATTGTTAAAAGCTTAAAAGCTACAACTAATAGAATATTGGATGTTCATTTAATGATAACGCCTATTTTGAGACATATTCCAGATTTTATTAAAGCAGGTTCAGATATAATTAGTTTTCACCCAGAAGCAGATAATAATCCTAATAAGATTATAGAAGTTATAAAAAATGAAGATTGTAAAGCTGGAATAGCAATTAATACAAATGTTTCAGTTGAATCAATTAAAGATTATTTAAAAAACATAGACCAAGTTATAGTCATGACAGTCAAACCAGGATTTGGAGGTCAAAAATTTTTACATGAACAAGCCAAAAAAATTATTAGCTTAAGGGAAATTAAAGAATCTTTGGATCTAAATTTTGATATTCAGGTTGATGGAGGAATAAATGCAGAAACTAGTAAAATTTGTATCGATAATGGTGCAGATATACTAGTTGCTGGATCTTATATTTTTCAATCAAATAAAGAAAATTATAAATTTTTAATTGATAGCCTTCGATAATATATAAATTTTTATATTATTTAGCTTTGACTTAATTCTTTTATTTTGTATATGTAGCTCTAATTTATATGGGATATCCAAAAAAACATAGAGGTAGACGTAAAAGAGGCTCTAAATACAGAAGAAATAAAAGACGTCAAAAGAAGAAATAATTTACTTACCCACTAATTTATTAAATTTTCTATTTTACCATTAATCATATTTATTTTATTATCCATAGCTATAGATGGAGGAAACGAATGCCGATTTTTAAAACAATCTCTGAAAAAAAAGCTTCTTTAAGAGTAAAAAAAGTTTTTGATGATATTAAAAAAACACGCAAAATAAATAAAATTCCTAATTTTTGGAAAACCATTGCTAATGATCCTGAAACTTTAGAACGCACATGGAGTTCTCTAAAAGCAATCATGAAAAATGGTGCTATTGATTCCTTAACGAAAGAAATGCTATATATTGCTGTCTCAATGACTAATAGTTGTGAATATTGCATAAGATCTCATACACTCGCAGCTAAAAAAAAAGGTATGACTAATAATATGTTAAAAGAACTAATTGCAGTAGTTGGTATGGCCAATGAAACAAATAGATTAGTTGAGTCTTATCAAGTTGAAGTTGATAGTTTTCTAAAATAATTTAAAATTTATTTTTTATTTTAAAATAAATTTTTTCAACAATATATATTTTGAAAAAATACATGTTTAAAAATATAGTCAAGATCCAGGCTAAATATGCATATCTATGTTCAGGTTCATAAATTAATAAAACAAGATGCTGAGAAAAAGCTAGGAAGCAAATAACTTTAACAAAATAATGATTTTTTTTAATTATTAAAAAAAGCATAATAATTATTGATAAAATATAATGAATATCTTGGGGCTTAATCCATCTTTGCACCTGATTAAATATTATATTAAAATTTTCATTATAATTTAAAGTTAAAAGATCAATAAAGAACTTAAAATATATAGATAAAGGAACACCTGTATTGTGACTATGACCAGAGCTTAATAATACATATGCATTACCATAAATATAGTTGTGGATTGGTATTAAAAGTAAAAATGAAAAACCAATTATAGAAAAAATATAGATTTTGATAGATGCACGATTATAAAAATTATAAAAAATATAAAACATCAATAAGAGAAAAGTTGTCGGTAAATAATTTGGTCTTAGTGACGCTGCAATAAATAAAACAAAACCAAGAAGAAAATTATAAAATTTGGAATTATTAAATATTTTATTACTATATAAAAAAAACATTAGGCATATGCCTAATAAAACAAAACAAATTGCTAAAGGTTCAGCATGACCAACATTTACATGATTTATCATTTTCATGTTAGGCAAGGCATAACCATCAAAAGCATTAGTGAAAAAATTAGTAAAAGTAAGAAATAAACTCCATTTTATCCCTATTAAACATCTTAAAATATAAAATATTAGCCCAGTGTAAAAAAAAGGTATTAAGAGATATCCATAAAATGACTCTCCAAATATAAATTTACCTAACGCCCAAAAATATCTTAAAGAAGAAGGAAAATAAAATACTGCTTCAGCACCTTTTAGAGCTTCATAAAAATTGTAATTAACTAAGTTTTCATAGATGATATTACTGTAAGTCATATAAACCATCCCATCCATACCGCCTGGAAAAATATCAAATCCATAGAATAATTGTTTATTTATAAAAAACAAAATCAAAATATAAGCAGTAAGATATAAAAATGAATATAAGTAAATCTTATAATTAAATTTTAAATTTAAAAATAAAATTATTATAATTGTAAAAAGTAATAATATCTTATCAATAATTTCAAATGATTTTAAAAATAAATTTTTATTTATTTTAACTTCTGTATTATCACTAGCATTTACAATATAGATTTTTTTTGATAAATCATTTTCATTAATTTTTTTACATTCTAAAACATGATTAGTATATTTATTAAATTTTTTAAATTCTTTTTCCCAAAAAATATTTCCTTTCCAACAAATTGAGCTATCGACCAATTTTTTTGGCACTTCAAACATAACAAAAAAAGGGAAATTGTCCCTTTCTAGATTATTAGGATTACCATAAGAATAAAAATTGAAATTTAAATCATTAATAATTGCTATTTTTGCTGAAGTTAAATCAAAAAAATTGATATCATTTACTACTCTGCTGTATTTCGTATGTTTTAAAGACCAGTCATTTGAATTAGCATAAATCTTACTATTAATTTTTGGCTTGTAACTCTTCCAACAAAGAGAATTGTTTTTATTGCATTTATCTAAATCCAAAATTTTTTTATATTTATCTTTAAAAAAATTAAACACCTCTTTAGGTAGATTTTTTTCATAATAATCAGAAGAGTTTTCATTTAACAGGACTATATTATGACCTTCTTGTATATATAGATTAGGTGTAAAAAATTTATATAAGAAAAAAAAGAATATAATTATCAGTGATAATAATTTTTTATTATGAATTTTATTTGTTGTACTAAAAATAATAATTGGTAAAAAAAATAAAAGAATGACAAATTTATAAGGATTATTAATAGGTAGGCCAATTATTAAGAGTATTATAAATAATAAAGATATTTTTATAAAAGTATTAAAATAATGAATTTGCATGACTTAATTTCATATTAATATAAAAAACAAAAAGAATAAATGTATAAAAAAAATCAAAACAATCTCTACAAAGAAATAACTGTTATTGGGGGTGCTGGACATGTAGGATTAGCATTTGCCTTAATTTGTGCAGAAAAAAAAATAAAAGTTCACATACATGATACAAATGTAGATTCTATTAACTTAATTAAAAAAGGAATATTGCCTCATAAAGAAGATAATGCAAAAAAAATTCTTAGAAATGCCTTAAATAGAAAATTATTTACTTTCTCAAGCGAGATAGAAAAAATTAAATTAAGCAAGATAAATGTAGTTTGTCTTGGAACTCCTATTGATGAATTTTTAAATCCACAACATAAGATTATTATTAATTTATTAAAAAAACTAAACAAATACCTAAAAAATTCTCATCACATTATTATTCGTTCAACCCTTTTTCCCGGAACAACTAGTTTTATACATAATTTTTATCTTAAAAAAAATAAAAAATTAAATGTTACATTTTATCCTGAACGATTTGTGCAAGGATTTGCAATAAATGAATTTAAAAAATTTCCACAGATTATTGGTCCAGTCAATAAAAAATCAGAAATTGAAAGTGTACATTTTTTAAAAAAATTAGCTAAAGAAATTATTATATTAAATCCAATGGAAGCAGAGCTAACAAAATTATTTCTTAATTCTTACAGGTATGTTCAATTTTCAATAGCTAATCAATTTTATAAAATTGCTGATTCTGCAAACCTAAGTTATGAAAAAATTAATCATGCTATGAGTTATAAATATAAAAGAGGTAATGTTCCTTCGCCAGGATTAACTTCAGGTCCTTGCTTGTTTAAAGATACAATGCAACTTTATTCATTTGCTAAAAATGATTTTTCTTTAGGTATGGATGCAATGACAACAAATGAAGGAATAGTAAATTATGTAGTTGAAAAAATTCAAAAACAAACCGATATTTCAAATAAAACTGTAGGAATTTTAGGAATGGCTTTTAAAGCAGAGTCAGATGATAATCGTTCATCTCTTAGTTATAAATTAAAAAATATTCTAAGTATGTTTGCTAAAAATGTTTTGACAACAGATCCATATATTCAAGATGATAAAGATTTAATAAATTTACAAAAAATACTCAAAGATTCTGATATTTTAATTTTAGCTACACCACATAAAGTTTATAAAAAAATTAAAACGAAGAAAAAAATTATAGATATTTGGAATTTTTTTAATTTAAAAAATTAATATTATAGAATGAAAGGTTATGATCTAATTATACCTGTCTTCAATGAAAAGAATATTTTAAAATTACTTGATTATATATTTAATTATGCAAAAAAATTTAACTACATATATATTTGCTATGACTATGAAGATGATTTATCCATTAATATAATAAAAAAAAGTAAATATATTAATTCTTCTAAAATAAAATTAATAAAAAATTTAGGGCAAGGGCCTTGTGAAGCAATAAAAAGTGGTATTAATCATTCTTTAGCAGATTGTCTGATAATATATCCAGCAGATGATTTTAATAATGGTAAACTTTTAGATAAAATGCATGATTTATTCTTAAAAGATTATGAAATTGTTTGTCCTAGTAGATTTATGAAAGAAGGTATTATAAAAAACTGTCCTTTTGTTAAATTAATGATTGTAAAAATTGTATCTTTTATTTTATTTTATTTTTCAAATATTAACATAAAAGATCCAACAAACGGCTTTCGATTATTTTCAAAAAAAATTATAAAAAATTACAAAATTCAATCGACTAAAGGTTTTGCATATAGTTTAGAGTTGTTAGTAAAAGCTAAAAAAGATAACTCTAAAATAATTGAAATACCTTCTACTTGGATTGAAAGAAATGATAGAAAAAGTAGTTTTAAAATTCTTGGATGGTCAAAAGATTATCTGAGATGGTTTTTTTTAGCTATCTTTTAATAATTATTAAATTACTTTAGGCTCTGGAAGCGGAACAATAAAGCGACCTTTAAATCCTTTTTTTCTAAGATTATTGATAATTTCATCACCTATGTGCCATGATAAAACAAATGCATATTCAGGTTGATCTTTATATAATTTTTGCTCATCATAAATTGGAATATCTGTGCCAGGCAAATAATGATTTATTTTCTTAGATCCTTTAATTTCCAATATGCATTCTATAATATCAGAGTTAATACCTAAATAATTAATTAATGTAGTTGCTCTTGAAGGAGCTGAAATACCATAAATTTTATTTTTATTATTTTTTATTTTTGAAAGTAATCGATACAACTTTAATTTTGACTCAATTACTTTAAATTTAAATTTATATAAAGCTTTTGGAAAAATATATTTATTTTCATACTGAATTAATTTTTTGTATGCTTTATCTATTTTATATTTATTTTTTTTTGCTGCATAAACTCTTATGGAGCCTCCATGAGTATTTATTTTTCTTGCATAAATTATTTGTAATCCATGTTTAGCAAATAAATAATTTAAACTATTCAAGCTATAATATCTTAAATGTTCATGGTAAATTGTATCATATTGATTATCTTCAATTAAAGTAGGCAAATAGTGGGATTCAGAAATAAAAATACCATCATCAGAAAGTAAATTTTTAATTGATTTTAAAACTAAATTTGGATTATCAATGTGAGCAAATACATTTGTTGCAGTGATTATTTTAGCTTTTCCATATTTTTTTTTAATTTTTAATGATAAATTATTTGTAAAGTATTCTAATATAGTAGGTATTCCTTTAGAAATAGCAATTTTGCCTACATTTTCAGGAGTAATTCCCAAAACTCTCATTTTATTTTTAAAATTTGATAAAAGGTTTCCATCATTTGAGCCAATATCAATGATCAAATCATTAGACAATATTTTGAATCTAGAAAATACTTCATTGGATAACTGAGTAAAGTTTTCTCGTAAAATTTTTGTTGTGCTACTTGTGTAGGGATATTCTTTTGGAAAAAGAATTTCTTTATTTACAGCTATTCCAAGTTGAACTAATTTAGAAACACGAGAATAATAAATTTCTGTAGGAAAAAAAAATTGTTCTTTTGGACGAACTTTTATATGAGACATTTGATTAACAGGAGGGATCAAGCCTAATGATAAAATCATATCAAGATTTTTATCTCCTGATATTTGACATTTATTAATTTTTTTATATTTGATCATTAAAATCCTTAAAATACCATTCATATGTTTTTTCCAAACCTGTCAGGAGATTATGTTTAGGTTTGAATCCAAGGTTGCGAATTTTTTTAATATTAGGACATCTTCTCAATACATCGCCCTCTCTTTCAGTACTATTTATGATAGTTAATTTCTTTTGTGAAATTTTTATAATTTTATTTACTAAATCTTTTATTTTAATCTCATGCTGAGTTCCTATATTATAAATATTTTTATTTTTACCCTTCCTAAGTAAAATATTAAAAGCATCCACAAAGTCATCTATGTAACAAAAAGATCGAGTATGACTTCCCTTCCCTTTTATTTTTATATTTTTTTTTGCTTTTATTGATTTTAAAATGACTTCTGGAATCACATGATTATAACCCATATTTGGCCCATAGATGTTATGGGGCCTAAAGATAACAGCTTTTTTAAAAATATCTGAATTTAAGGTCATAATCTCAGATATTATTTTACCAGCAGCATAAGAATATCTTGGATTCTTAGGATCAGGTATCGATAATGCAACCTTCTCATCGGATGGAATATATGGAGGATTTTGATAAACTTCAGAACTAGAAGCTAAATAGAACTCTTTTACTTTGTTTTCTTCGCATAATTCGAGCGTGTTAATAATGCCTTTAATTCCCACTTCTAAAACTAAGTTAGGCTGCTCATAAAAAAAGTTTGTCCCATTAATAAATGCTAAATGAATAACTGCATCAATTTTCTTAAAAACCTTCCGTAAAGATTTTTTATTTCTTATATCAATATTATAAATTTTTAAGTTTTTATCATTAATATAATTATTTTTTTTATTTCTAAAATTATTATCGATAATGCTAACAGAATTTTTTTTTTCTAACAAAGACTTAGTTATTGCCCTTCCAATAAAACCTGAACCGCCTGTAATTAAATATCTTTTTTTCATAAAGTTTGAACTATTCTTTTTTTGGATGAAATTCTAGATTTATTTAATACAAATTCATTATAATGATATCTTCTTATATGATTATTAAGGAATGATTTCCTAACTTTTAATTTAAATTTATCGATAATTCGAGATGTTAAAAGAATTCTTGAATCTCCATCAAAAACTTTTAAATTATCTTTATATTTTATTTCTTTAGTATTTTTGTTTCGAATAGAGTTTTTCTTAGTAAATTTAATTATAAAACCCTTGCAATAGTCATCACTTGTATTCGTTAAATCTAAATTAAAATTTTTAGAATAGTATTTTATAGAGTGTTTATTACTTGCACTATTTTTATTAATTATAATTCTTACTTTTAAACCAGTTTTAAATGTAAACTGACAGCGTAGTAATTTTTCAAAATTTCTATTTTTTTGAATATCACATTCAACTTTAGAGATATTTCCAAAAAAAATGACCGCATAATCAATAATATGAGATAGATAAAGATTAATTAAACCTCCACCTAAATGGGGTTGAGATTTCCATTTCATTTTTTTATTTTGCTTGAAAATTTTTTTTAAATTAAAACAAATAGATACTGAATCATCTTTATATGTTTTTTGTTTTGTAATAATTTCTTTAAATTTTTTAAAAGCATTATGTTCAGGAAAAATATAATCCATCAAAAAAATTTTCTTATATTTTTTTAATTTTATAAATATTTTTTCAGTTTTTGAAAAATCTATACCAACTGGTTTTTCAGCTAATATATATTTATTTTTTTTAATACACTCATTTATTATAGGTATTTGATGAACTGCAGGGACGGCTATAGCGACAATATCTATGTTCTTATCTTTAACTAAATTTTGCCATGAGTCATAGACATTGTTGATTTTGTTTAAATTAGCTATTTTTTTTGCCTTATTAAAATTTTTACCAACTATTCCATGTATTTCAATATTGCTTTGATTAAATGCGTGAAGCAAAACTTTTGCACCATGGCCTAGACCTATAATACCTACTTTCATATAAACACTATATCTTTGTTAAATTATGATTAAAGTTTACTAAAAATATATAAAAATATAGCCATAAGTGTGTTTTTAGCTATATGTATTTTTTAAAAAATTAATAAAAATGTTTAGATTTTTTACTGAAAAAAAATGGTTTATTTGGGCATATCTTGGTTCAGCTGTTATTCTTACTTCAATATGGCTCCAGGTACAAATTGACGTCAAAATTAATGAATGGTTTGGTGAATTCTATGACATGATTCAAAAAGCTCTAGGGACTCCTAATGCAATTACTATGGGAGAATATATGGGTAGTCTCTGGTTATTTGCACAGTTAGCAGCTTTATGGATAATTCTAGGACTTGCTACATCTTTTTTAACTTCACATTTTTTATTTAGATGGCGAACTGCAATGGTAGAATGGTATCATAGAGTATACGATAAAGCTCGAACTATTGAAGGCGCTAGTCAAAGGGTTCAAGAAGATACAATAAAATTTAGCCGTATCATGGAAGGTCTAGGAACTAGCTTAATTGAGTCTGTAATGGTTTTAGTTGAATTTTTTCCACTTCTAATGGGATTATCTGTTGGCATTCCTATTCTTTGGTTTGGAGATTGGCAATATGGGTTAGTTTCTGGTGCATTCATATGGGCTGTAGGGGGCACTGTACTAATGATAATACTAGCTTGGCTGCTTCGTCTTGTAGGAATTGAATATGACTTACAAAAAAGAGAGGCAGCATATAGAAAAATTCTTGTTATAGCTGAAGACGATGGAAGTATTAGACCCAAAACACTTGAAGAATTATTTGATGGGGTAAGAAAAATTCATTTTAAGAGTTATTTATATTATCTTTACTTTAGCATTGGGAGACTAGCTTATCTTCAAGCTAATGTACTTGCTGCTTATATTTTTTTAGCTCCCGCAATTGTTGCTGGCATAATGACTTTAGGTGTTATGCAACAAATAATAAGAGCCTTTGGAAGAGTTGAGGGATCGTTACAGTATTTATTTAAAGCATGGCCAACTATTATTGAGCTTGCAAGTGTATATAGACGTCTTAGAGAATTTGAAAGTCAAATTAAAATGAATATTTCTATGGATGAAGAAAGCAAACAAGATATTTAATTTATGATTTTTTTAGCTTTTATTTTAATTCCCATAATAGAAATTTCAATTTTTATTTCTATTGGTTCTAAAATTGGTGTTTTAAATACAATTTCGATAATTTTAGTAACTGCAATAGTTGGAATTTATTTTGTTAGAAGACAAGGTTTAAATTTGTTATTTAATGCTCAGAAAAATTTATCGCAGGGGATAATGCCTACTGAAGAAATTAAAGGGGGAATCTTTTTATTAATATCTGGATTGCTTTTGATTACACCTGGGTTTTTTACTGACTGCATTGGATTTGCAATGTTTTTAAAACCCGTACAAAATTTTGTTACTTTAAAAGCAAAAAATTATTTTCAATCACGCAGAAGATATTAATTCATTCATTTTAGTTGTTAATTCAATAAGTCTTATAATTGTTTTATTCTTAGATGGCTGATCTAGAGATTTTAAAGGCGGCATTAAATTATTCCATTCAGGAATATCATTAATAACTGAAAAGTATGCTTTCATAACACTTATTGGCTCCTCTGAAGTTATCGTTTCTCTAATTTGCTCTAATAATGTTTGGTAATTATTAAAACCCTTAATTTCTTTTTCTTTATTCTTATTATTAATTATAAAAGAAAGAAGCTTTCCAGATATATTTGTTCCTGCTGTAATTGCGCCTGCCCCTCCTCTCTTGCAAATATGTAAAGCTAAACTATCATGGCCACAAAATAATGCCAAATTTTCAAAATATTTAACTGTTTTAAGCATACTATCAGTGTTGCCACTCGAGTCTTTAATTCCAACAATATTATTTGGATATAATTTTAATAATGTTTCTATAATATTAAAGTTTATTTCTACAGAAGTAGTTTGAGGAATGTTATAAAGTAAATAATGGAAATCTGAAGAACCAACTGACTCAATTATTTTTCTAAAATAATTTAATATGCCTTCATCACTTACATTTTTATAATAAAATGGAGGTTGCAAAAGAACTGCACGAGTTTTGTGCTTTTCAGCAAACTTTGTTAATTGAATTGCATCTTCAACAGAAGATGACCCAGTTCCAGGAATTAATAATTGGGGATCAATATTGTTTGAAAGTAAAAAATCTATTGCTTTACATTTTTCTTTTATACTAAAACTATTTGCTTCTCCTGTTGTTCCGAATATTGCCAAACCATCATGGCCTTGTTTCATTAAATATTGACAGTGTTCAAGGTAGAGTTTTTTATTTATCGATAAATCTTCATTTATCGGTGTTAAAGCAGCACTATAAACACCATTAATTTTATGCATAAATCATTAATAAAGCAATACCGAGTAAAATTCTATAAATTATAAAAATATTAAAATTTGTAAACTTTAATACCTTCATCATAAAATGAATAGATATTAATGCTGTAATAAAAGAAACTGTTGTTGCTACTAGCGGTCCATTTAGATTAATCTCATTATAATTAAAAGTATATGTATCTATTAAAGCTAAAGCTAAAGAGGCTATAATGATAGGAATTGAGAGCAACATCGAAAAAACTGCTGCTGATTCTCTTTTTATATTTAATATTCTAGCTCCCGTAATAGTAACACCTGCTCTACTAGCTCCAGGTATAAAAGCTAATACTTGAAATATACCAACTATAAATACCTCCCAAAAGCTTAAGTCTTCCCAATTTTTAGTTGAGTGTTTTTTTCTATCAGCTAAAAATAAAATAAAGCCGAATATTATACTAGACCATGCAATAACTATAATATTCCTGATATAATCAATTAAATATTCATAAATAAAAAAACCAACCACAAGTGCGGGAATAGTAGCTACAAGAATTTTTATTCCCCATAAATGATTGATTGCAAAATAATTTGTCTTGAATGAAAAAAAATCAACAAAGATTTTTTTAATATATTTTCGTAAGTAAATAATTACAGCTCCCAATGTTCCTACATGCACTGCGATATCAGTAAATATTCCTTGGTCTTCCCACTCTGTTAATGCTGAAATCAAAATTAGATGACCTGAAGAACTTATTGGCAAAAATTCAGTTATTCCCTGAACTAAGCCTATAATAATATATTGAATTTCAAACACTAACCAAAAATTTGTTTAACCAATTCAGGTCCTGTTTTAAGTGGTTGAGCCTTTGTATCTTTGAAATAATTTTCCATGAAAATTAAGTATTTATTATAATCATTTAAAATTTTTAACTTTTCATCTTTCAAATCATCTTCACTATCTTCTAAATTAGATAACTCAGTATCAATTTGCATCATAGCCTCTGGGATAGTGGTAAATGGTCTTTCTTGATTTATTACTAGTCTATCATGAAGTTCACGGTGAACATTTCTAAAATCTTCTTCGGATAAGGTTGTTGGACTTTCATCATATATTAATCGTTTTAAAATAAAGCTAGCTCTTTCATCACGAATTGTAAGAGCTACTTTATATTTGTCTTCCCAATTATTTATTTCATGGAATTCTCTAAATACATCCCCTTGGCCAAATTTTGTAAATAAATTGGCTTTACTTTCTGGAAAAATATTATCTTGGGATGATTCATCTTCTT